>Ga0335075_10000053_pt1 | contig 239719 bp, 204 predicted proteins | sample Lox_Sample_24_FD_206723 | JGI IMG/M metagenome (GOLD analysis project Ga0335075, IMG submission 206723) | Soil microbial communities from Loxahatchee National Wildlife Refuge, Florida, United States - Lox_Sample_2.4 | ecosystem: Environmental > Terrestrial > Soil > Wetlands | place: USA...
CTGGACGTGGACATGGACCGCGAGCGCGTCTCGCTGTCGCTGAAGTCCACCCAGGAGGACCCGTGGCAGCAGTTCGCCCGGATCCACCAGATCGGGCAGGTCGTCCCCGGTCGTGTCACCAAGCTGGTGCCGTTCGGCGCGTTCGTCCGCGTCGAGGAGGGCATCGAGGGCCTGGTGCACATCTCCGAGCTGGCCGACCGGCATGTGGAGATCCCGGAGCAGGTCGTCCAGGTGGGCGAGGAGATCTTCGTCAAGATCATCGACATCGACCTGGAGCGCCGCCGCATCTCGCTGTCGCTCAAGCAGGCCAACGAGGGCGCGGCGGAGAACGTCGGTGGCGACGACTTCGACCCGACCCTGTACGGCATGCCCGCGACCTACGACGACCAGGGCAACTACGAGTACCCCGAGGGCTTCGACTCGGAGACCGGCGAGTGGCTGCCCGGCTACGAGCAGCAGCGTGAGGACTGGGAGCACCAGTACGCCGAGGCGCGTGCCCGCTTCGAGGCTCACCGTCGCCAGATCGAGGAGTCTCGGGCCAAGGCCGAGGAGGCCGGCGAGGCCGAGGGTGGTGGCGAGGCCGCCGCTCCTCGCGCCCCCCGTGGCCCGCGCAACGCCTCGTCGAGCTCCGAGGGGGCCGGCGAGCCTGGTGGCACGCTGGCCTCGGACGAGGCCCTCGCGGCCCTGCGCGACAAGCTGTCCGGCGGCCAGAGCTGACGCTCCCCGCCTGACCAGCACTGTGTGACCGGTGGCCCGCCCCGCTTCCCCGCGGGGCGGGCCACCGGCGTTCCCGGCCTTCGCTGCGCCCCGGCGCCGTTCACTGGGGGTCTCAGGGACGTGAGGTAACGTGGGCTTTGCCCGGGGTTGGTCCGTTATCGGCGCGAAGGCCCCGAGCGGGCTGGTGAACCCGCGCATGCTGGAGGACTGATGGACGAACTGCTCGGTACCCCCGACGAGGCCGGGCTCACCGTCTCAGCACCGGAGGATCACGCGGCGGGCGTCAAGGCCGTGACGGTCGCGATGCGGCGCGCGCTGCACGAGATGGGTCCCGTACGCGCCGCTCGCACCCTGCTGCGGGTGAACCAGGCCGACGGCTTTGACTGCATGAGCTGCGCCTGGCCCGATCCCGCCCACCGGCACACCGCCGAGTTCTGCGAGAACGGCGCGAAGGCGGTAACCGAGGAGGCCACGAGGGCGCGGGTGACACCGGAGTACTTCGCCCGCCACACCGTCGATGACCTGGCCACGCGCACTGACTACACGCTGGGCAAGCAGGGGCGGCTCACCCACCCGATGGTGCTGCGGCCAGGCGCGGCCCATTACGAGCCGATCAGCTGGGACGAGGCGTTCGCGCTCGCGGCCAGCCACCTGCGTGGCCTGGACTCACCCGATGAGGCGGTCTTCTACACCTCGGGCCGGGCCTCCAACGAGGCGGCGTTCGCCTACCAGCTGTTCGCCCGCGCGCTCGGAACCAACAACCTGCCCGACTGCTCCAACATGTGCCACGAGTCAAGCGGCGTGGCGCTGTCCGGCACGATCGGCATCGGCAAGGGCAGCGTCCACCTGACGGACCTGTACCGCGCGGAGCTGATCGTCATCGCCGGGCAGAACCCCGGCACCAACCACCCGCGAATGCTGTCGGCCCTGGAGATCGCCAAGCGCAACGGGGCCAAGATCATCGCCATCAACCCGCTGCGCGAGGCCGGGCTCGTGAACTTCCGCAACCCGCAGGCCGTGCGGGGCGTCCTCGGGCACGGCACCGACCTGACCGACCTGTACCTGCCGATCCGGATCGGCGGTGACCAGGCCCTCTTCCAGGCCATCGGGTCGCTGCTCGTCCAATGGGACGCGGTCGACCACTCGTTCGTGGCCGCCCACACCGAGGGGTTCGACGCCTGGCGCGAGCACGTGCGCGACGTGGACTGGGACCTGGTGGAGCAGGCCACCGGGCTGGGCCGGGACCTGATCGAGCAGGCCGCGCGGATGATCGCCGGCTCAGGCGCCACCATCTACTGCTGGGCGATGGGCCTGACCCAGCACCGCAACGCCGTGGCGACGATCAAGGAGGTCGTCAACCTCGCGCTGGCCCGCGGCGACATCGGCAAGCCCGGTGCCGGGCTGTGCCCCGTCCGGGGCCATTCCAACGTGCAGGGCGACCGCACGATGGGCATCTGGGAAAAGCCCGGCCCGGCCTTTCTTGATGCGCTTGACCGCGAGTTCACCATCACCTCGCCCCGTAAGCACGGCTACGACACGGTCGAGGCGATCGCCGCCATGCGCGATGGCAAGGTCAAGGTCTTCATGGGCCTTGGCGGCAACTTTCTGCACGCCACACCGGACACCGTCGTCACCGCCGCGGCGATGCGCCGGGTGGCGCTGTCGATCCAGGTCTCGACCAAGCTCAACCGCTCTCACCTGATCACCGGGCAGACCGCGCTCATCCTGCCCACCCTCGGCCGCACCGAGTTCGACCTGCAAGCCGGCGGGCCGCAGTTCGTCACGGTCGAGGACTCGATGTCGGTCGTCCACGCGTCTCACGGACGGCTTGCCCCCGCGGGCGAGCAGCTGCGCTCGGAAGTGGCGATCGTCTGCGGGCTGGCCGCGGCGACCCTCGGGACCGGGACCGGGTCTGGGGTCGGGTCCGGATCTGGGTCCGGGGCCGGGTCTGGGGTCGGGGCCGGGGTCTTGTCCGGGTCCGGTGACCCGGCGGCGATCGACTGGGCCGCGCTGCACGGTGACTACTCCCTGATCCGCCGGCACATCGAGGCGGTCATCCCCGGGTTCTCGGACTATGAGGCCCGGGTCTCGGTCAAGGGCGGATTCGTGCTGCCGCACCCGCCGCGCGATAGCCGCAGCTTCGCCACCCCAAGCGGCCAGGCTCAGTTCACCGTCAGCGACCTGGAACTGCTTGACGTGCCCGAGGGGCACCTGGTGCTGCAGACCATCCGCAGCCACGACCAGTACAACACGACGATCTACGGCCTGTCCGACCGCTACCGCGGCATCGAGGGCGGCCGCCAGGTCGTGCTGCTGTCTGGCAAGGACATGGCGGACCGTGGCCTGCACGAGGGCGACCTCGTCGACCTGGTCTCCTATTGGCCCGGCGACGAGGCCAACGGGCGGCCTGAGCGCAGGGTCCAGGACTTCCGCGTCGTCGAGTACGACACGCCGCCAGGCTCCGCCGCGGCCTACTACCCCGAGACCAACCCGCTGGTCCCGCTGGAGTCCGTCGCTCGCCACAGCAACACCCCCACCTCCAAGGCCGTCATCATCCGCCTTGAGCACTCCGAGACCCGCGCCCCCAGCTTGCCCTAGCCCCGCCCTCCCAAGTCAGCCACCTGCCACAGGCATCTCACGTGCCCCAGAGTGTCTCCCGGGCGGCAGGCCACCCCGCGCGGGCAACATCGGTGCGGCACCGCTGTCGCAGGCTCTTGCCCGCGCTGACACAGAGCTGCTGCCTGGGCGTACCCGATGACGCATCGCGTACATTTGCCCACCGCAGCGGTGCCGCACCGCCGTCACATGCCCACAACACACCCCTCCCGCGCGACACACGGGAAACTCCCATTCGACGGGATGGATGCCCGCCGGCGGCAGTGCCTCGGCGGAAGAGTCCCGTGACGGGACGGCGCCATCCCGGCCGGGTGCTGGGCGGGCAACGCGCCAGCCATGCTGCCTCCGTGGCCCCAGCGGGGATGGGCGGGGCGCCGGATGCGGAGCGAGGGCGAGTGCGGTAGAAACGGCACAGACGGAGTCGAGACGGAGGAAGCGTGCTGCGGGCTGGACTGACGGGCGGCATCGGGTCGGGCAAGAGCGCGGTCTCCGCGCGACTGGCCGAGCATGGCGCGGTGGTGCTTGACGCGGACAAGATGGCCCGCGAGGTCGTGGAGCCGGGCACCCCCGGGCTGGCCCGGATCGTCGAGGCATTCGGGCCAGCGGTCCTGCGCGAAGACGGGGCACTCGACCGGCCGCGGCTGGGCGAGATCGTCTTCGCCGACGAGGCCAGGCGGCAGGTCCTCAACGGGATCGTCCATCCGCTGGTGCACGAGCGCATGCGCGCCGCGGAGGCAGCGGCCATCGCCGAGGGCGGCGATGGCGTGGTGCTCGTGCACGACGTGCCGCTGCTGGCCGAGGGGGGCAGGGGCGGCCAGTTCGACGTTGTCATCGTCGTGGACGTGCCGCCCGAGGTGCAGGTCGAGCGGCTCGTGCGCTACCGGGGGATGACCTCCGAGCAGGCAGCGGCCCGGATGTCCGCGCAAGCCACCCGCGAGCAGCGGCTGGCCATTGCTGACATCGTCATCGACAACTCCGGCACCCTGGCCGACCTGGACAAGCAAGTCGCCGAAGTCTGGGCGCGCCTTCAGGCAACGTGACGCTTTCGCTAAGGTTTGACATCGTTCACCCCTGGTGTTGTTGTGGCGCGCCGTGCCCCGCTCAGGGACCGGTCGGCGCGAGAAGGCGTGAGGTGGCGTGAAGGTGAGAACTCGGGTGCGGTTCCTGGTGCTTGCGGCGGCCGTTGCCGGTGCCAGCGTGCTCACGGCGTGTAGCAGCGGGGCAGGCACGGGCAGCACGAGCCCGGCTGCGGCGTCGTCCAGCCGCGCGCCATCCAGCCCGGCCGCAACCGTGGCGGCGAGCACGGCGGCCCCGGCCGGGTACCACCGCATCGGCGGTGCGACCCAAGGGGTATCGGTCGAGGTGCCGGCCTATTACACCACGGTCAGCGCGAACACCGTGAAGTCAGCGGAGGGGAAGGTCAAGAAGCTCGGCCTCAATCCCAAGGCCACGGCAGCCTGAGCAGGAGGGCAAGCGCGGCTGTCGCTGAACGCCGCGGAATGTCAGACCCCCGCCGTAGAGTTGAACCTGAACGTTGATGGCCCGGTCTGGCTGGTGGCCCTGCTGGGCGACGGAGTGGAGGTGACGCCGTGCGACCGGTTACTGACTTGCAGCGTCGCGTGGCGCCGTTCAAGGTGATCACGGACATGGTGCCCGCCGGGGACCAGCCCCGTGCGATAGCGCAGATCGAGCAGCGGGTGCGCGACGAGGAAAAGGACACCGTCCTGCTCGGCGCGACCGGCACGGGCAAGACGGCCACGGTCGCCTGGCTCGCGGAGCGGCTGCAGCGCCCCATGCTCGTCATGCTGCCGAACAAGACCCTCGCGGCCCAGTTCGCCAACGAGCTGCGCGAGATGCTGCCCGAGAACGCGATCGAGTACTTCGTCTCCTACTACGACTACTACCAGCCCGAGGCGTACATCCCGCAGACGGACACCTACATCGAGAAGGACTCCTCGATCAACGACGAGGTCGAGCGGCTGCGCCACTCGGCGACCAACTCGCTGCTCACCCGGCGGGACACGATCGTGGTCTCCTCGGTGTCGTGCATCTACGGCCTGGGCACCCCGCAGGAGTACGTGGACCGGATGCTCAAGCTCCGGATCGGCGACACGGTCGAGCGCGAGGCCATGCTGCGCCAGCTGGTGGGGATGCAGTACACCCGCAACGACCTGTCCTTCACCCGGGGCACCTTCCGGGTGCGCGGCGACACGATCGAGATCATCCCGCAGTACGAGGAGCTCGCCGTCCGGATCGAGATGTTCGGCGACGAGATCGAGCGGCTGTCCACCTTGCACCCGCTGACCGGCGAGGTGGTCAGCGAGGATGACGAGCTTTACGTCTTCCCCGCCTCCCACTACGTGGCGGGCGAGCAGCGGATGGAGCGGGCGATCGCCGGCATCGAGGCCGAGCTGGGCGACCGGCTGGCCGAGCTCGAGCGGTCGGGCAAGCTGCTCGAGGCCCAGCGGCTGCGGATGCGCACCACCTACGACATCGAGATGATGCGGCAGGTCGGCAGCTGCTCGGGAATCGAGAACTACTCCAGGCACATCGACGGCCGCGACGCGGGGACCCCGCCCAACACGCTGCTCGACTACTTTCCCGAGGACTTCGTCCTGGTCGTGGACGAGTCGCACCAGACGGTCCCGCAGATCGGCGCGATGTACGAGGGCGACGTGTCGCGCAAGCGAATGCTCGTCGACCATGGGTTCCGGCTGCCAAGCGCGATCGATAACCGGCCGCTGACCTGGGATGAGTTCTGCGAGCGCATCGGCCAGACGATTTACCTGTCCGCCACCCCCGGCCCGTACGAGCTGCAGCAGGTCGCCGGCGACGTCGTCGAGCAGGTGATCAGGCCTACCGGCCTGGTGGACCCGCAGGTCCTGATCAAGCCCACCCGGGGCCAGATCGACGACCTGCTGGCCGAGATCCGGCTGCGCACCGAGCGAAGCGAGCGGGTCCTGGTCACCACGCTGACCAAGAAGATGTCGGAAGACCTGACCGACTACCTGCTCGAGAACGGCGTCCGCGCCCGCTACCTGCACAGTGAGGTCGACACACTGCGCCGCGTCGAGTTGCTGCGCGAGCTGCGGCTGGGCGAGTACGACGTGCTCGTCGGCATCAACCTGCTGCGCGAGGGCCTGGACCTGCCCGAGGTATCGCTGGTGGCGATCCTGGACGCCGACAAGGAGGGCTTCCTGCGGTCGGGCACGTCGCTGATCCAGACCATCGGCCGGGCCGCGCGGAACGTGTCAGGCGAGGTTCACATGTACGCCGACAAGGTCACCCCGGCAATGGAAAAGGCGATCGACGAGACCAACCGGCGGCGCGACCGGCAGATCGCCTACAACCGTGAGCACGGCATCAACCCCCAGCCGCTGCGCAAGCGGATCGCCGACATCCTCGACCAGATCATCCGGGAGGACGCCGACACCGCGCAGCTTCTCGGTGGCGGCGGGCGGCAGCAGTCGCGGGGCAAGTCGCCCGTTCCCGGCCTGTCCTCCCGCGCTCGGGCGGCGGGTCGCGGGGCCGCTGGCGCGGGCGGCGAGGCGGCGGCGCTGGCCGAGATCGCGGCCGGGGGCGGCGTGGCCCGCGGCGACCTCGTCGCGCTCATCGAGCAGCTGAGCGACCAGATGCACGCGGCCGCGGCGGAGCTGCAGTTCGAGGTGGCCGCCCGGCTCCGCGACGAGATCAAGGAGCTCAAGCACGAGCTGCGCGGCATGCAGGCAGCGGGCGTTTAGGGGACCACCCTGCTCAATGGCCGTCGGCCATTTTCGCCAACGGACGCGCCCGCCCTGCTAGCCCGGGGGCGATCCCCTGGAACCCCGGTCCCGCTTGGGGGATTGCACCGCGGTGCGCGGGGGAAAGCGTCTAATTGTGACCTCAGGGGCGGGGTGCGATCCTGGCGGATCACGGTAGAGTTCGTCCGGAATGTCCCATCCGCCCAGGTGGGCCACGTACAGGTTGCCTGGCGGCACCGGCGCTCGCCGCCGGAGGGCGAGCGAGGGTCGCCACCAACCAACCGGGAGGTTTGCCGTGCCATGGCTGGTCCGCGACGCCGTGCGTGACATTAACCGCGCGGTGGCTCGCCGCTGGCAGGCAATCGACCCGCTGCTGCCTGACCCGCTGGGGATGCCGGCTGGCTGCGGCGCGCCGCTGGTGGTCAACACGGACAGCGGCCGGCCGATGGGCCTGGGCGTCTGCGTGCACCATCACGTACCGCCAGACTCGCTCAACCAGACCTGGGGCGCCGCCGACCGGTTCCTGCTGACGGCCCGGCTGCCCGGCCAGGACGCCTATCCCGGGATGGACGCGCTGCTTTGCGCCTGGCGGGACCACCTCGCCGGGATTCCCGCCGCCCGGGGCGAGGACACCGCCGCCGTGATCGCCTGGCCCAGTCGTGACATCACCGGTGTCCGGGCGCTGCTGCGGCACGGGCTTCAGCCGCTGACCGTGATCGCCGTGCGGACCAGGCCCCAGGGGCCGCCGCGGCCGCCCCGCCAGGTTCCCGGGGTGACGATCCGCGTCGCCGGGGCCAGGGACGCCGACGCGGTGCTCGACCTGGAGCTCCAGCTGATCAGGTACGACGGGCACTTCGGTGGCCCGGTGTGGCGCCGAGACACCGCGCTGCTCGTGCGCCAGGAAGTCATGGCCAGCCTGGAGCGGCAGGCCATGTGGACCTGGCTGGCCGAGCGGGACGGCCGGGCCATCGGCCTGCTTGTCGCCCAGCCGCCGCCGGAGGCGGCCTGGATCGCCGGGATGACCTGCCGGGCGCCGGCGGCCTACCTCCAGACGATGTTCGTCGCTGCACAAGAGCGCGACACCGGTGTCGGGGCCGCCCTCGTCCGGACCCTGCACGCGCGCCTCGACCAGGTGGGGGTGGTGGTCACGCTGCTACACCATAGCCAGGTGAATCCGCTGTCCGGTCCGTTCTGGAATCGGATGGGTTATCGCCCTTTGTGGACGAGCTGGGAGGCTAGGCCGGTCCGTGCGCTGCGGTAGCCGACGGCTTCTGGGGCCGTCGCGCGGCCGTCGCGCGTAACCTGATCACCATGGTGGCAAGTCTGGTCGCCGGGCTCGTGGCCGCCTTGCTCTACGGGATTGCCACGATCATGCAGGCGATCGCCGTACGGGCGGCGAGTCGCCGCGCGGACGGCAGCCAGCCGGCGGGCGTGGACGCGGGCCTGGTCGTCCGCATGCTGGCCCAGTGGCGGTTCGTGGTGAGCGTCTGCCTTGACCTGCTCGGGTTCGTCGCCCAGCTTGTCGCGCTGCGGCGGCTGCCGCTGTTCGCGGTGCAGGCCATGGTGGCGGCTAACCTCGCGGTGGTCGCGCTGCTCGCCTCGCTGGTGATCGGGGTCGCGCTGACCTGGCGGGAGTGGCTGGCGGTCACCGGCGTCATCGCCGGGATCGGGCTGCTCGGCACGTCGGCGGGCGCCGAGGGCGCGACCGCGGCCGGGGTCGGGTTCAAGATCGCGCTCATCGTGGCCGTTGCCGTGCTGGCCGCCGCAGGCGCGGCCGTGGCCCGGCTGCGCGGTCCCGCCCGGACCCTGCTGCTGGGAACGGCGGCGGGCCTGGGCTACGGGCTGCTGGGCATCGCCGCCCGGGTCCTCACCCGATTCGCGCCACTGGCCCTGGTCAAGGACCCGGCCGCCTACGCGCTCGTGGCCGCGGGTGTCGTCTCGTTCGTGTTCTACGCCACCGCCCTTGAGGGCGGCAGCGTCACGGTCGCCACCGCCGCCGTCATCCTGGCCGAGACGCTCCCGCCGGCCCTGGTCGGCGTGATCTTCCTCGGCGACACTACTCGCCATGGCCTGGAGCCGGTCGCGGTGGCCGGCTTCGTGCTCGCCGTGCTGAGCGCGCTCATGCTCGCCCGGTTCGGCGAGGGCGACCAGGCGGAGGGGGCAGCGGGTCCCGGCATCGGGGAAACCGGCGGACAACCCGGACAGCGATCGGGAGCGACCAGCACAACTCAACCGTGACCTGCGGAAATGAACCCAGAACACTGGATCGCGGCAGGTGACGGCCTGCGGCCATGTTATCCTGGTGGCCCGTGGACCTGCGGCCAAAGCCGCGACATCGCCGACCACGGGAGTCCCATCTTGGCCGCATCAATGCATGGCACCGGATCTGCACCCGGTCCCGGAGCAACGCCAAAGCCAGCCGCGTCAAAGCCAGCCGCCGCCAAGGCCCAGCAGCCCAAGTCGGCTCCGGCCCGCGCGCGCCGCCCGCTACCTGGCCAGTCCAGGCCGGTGCAGACCAAGCACCTGTTCGTGACCGGGGGCGTGGCCTCCAGCCTGGGCAAGGGCCTGACCGCCTCCAGCCTGGGCCGCCTGCTGAAGATGCGCGGCCTGCGCGTGACGATGCAGAAGCTGGACCCCTACCTGAACGTGGACCCGGGCACGATGAACCCGTTCCAGCACGGCGAGGTATTCGTCACCGACGACGGCACGGAGACCGACCTCGACGTCGGCCACTACGAGCGGTTCCTCGACACCCGGCTGTCAGGCGAGGCCAACGTCACCACCGGGCAGGTCTACTCCAGCGTGATCGCCAAGGAGCGGCGCGGCGACTACCTCGGTGACACCGTGCAGGTCATCCCGCACATCACCAACGAGATCAAGGACCGCATCCTCGCCATGGGCGGGCCAACCACCGACGTGGTGATCACCGAGGTCGGCGGCACCGTCGGCGACATCGAGAGCCTGCCGTTCCTCGAGGCGATCAGGCAGATCCGGCACGAGATCGGCCGCGACCGCTGCTTCTTCCTGCACGTGAGCCTGCTGCCCTACATCGGGCCGTCGGGGGAGCTGAAGACCAAGCCGACCCAGCACTCGGTGGCCGCGCTGCGGTCCATCGGCATCCAGCCGGACGCGATCGTGGCCCGGTCGGACCGGCCCATCTCCGACGGGCTCAAGCGCAAGATCAGCCTCATGTGCGACGTCGACGAGGAGGCCGTCGTCTCCACGCCGGACGCCCCGTCCATCTACGACATCCCCGAGGTGCTGCACTCCGAGGGCCTGGACGCCTACGTGGTGCGGCGGCTGGGCCTGCCGTTCCGCGACGTGGACTGGAGCGACTGGAACGAGCTGCTGCGCCGGGTGCACCGCCCGGCCCGCCAGGTGACCATCGCCCTGGTCGGCAAGTACATCGACCTGCCTGACGCGTACCTGTCGCCGGCCGAGGCGCTGCGGGCCGGCGGCTTCGGCAACGACGCCAAGGTCGACATCCGCTGGGTGCCGAGCGACGACTGCCAGACCCCTGAGGGCGCGGCGCAGCACCTCGAGGACGTCGACGGCATCCTCATCCCCGGCGGCTTCGGCGTGCGCGGCATCGAGGGCAAGATCGGCGCGATCCGCTACGCCCGCGAGCGGGGCATCCCGATCCTCGGCCTGTGCCTGGGCTTGCAGTGCATGGTCATCGAGGTCGCCAGGGACCTGGCGGGCATCACCGAGGCCAACAGCGCCGAGTTCGACGAGCTGACCCCGGACCCGGTCGTCGCCACCATGGCCGACCAGGAGGACGTCGTCTCCGGCGAGCGGGACATGGGCGGCACGATGCGCCTCGGGCTGTACCCGGCGAGCCTTCAGCCGGACACCATCGTCAGCCAGCTCTACGGCGCGCAGGTCGTCGACGAGCGGCACCGGCACAGGTACGAGGTCAACAACGCCTACCGGGCGCGGCTTGAGGACGCTGGCCTGGTGTTCTCCGGGCTGTCGCCGGACGGGCGCCTGGTGGAGTTCATCGAGCTGCCCGCCGACATCCACCCCTTCTTCGTTGCCACCCAGGCGCACCCGGAGTTCCTGTCCCGCCCGACCCGTCCGCATCCGCTGTTCAGTGGCCTGATCGCCGCCGCGATCGTCCGCTCGCGCGCCGCCGAGACTCCGGCCACCGCCGCCGCGACGGCCTGACATGAGCGCGCCTATCTTCGAGGACAAGCCGGAGCACTGGCCGGTCGACTCGTTCACCGAAGTATTCCGTAATCGGCTGATCACTGTACGGAACGACAAGGTCCGCATGCCTGATAACCACGTGGCGGAACGTACCGTGGTAGCTCACCCAGGCGCGGTGGCTGTCCTCGCGCTCGATCCCGCTGGCCGGGCCCTGATGATCAGGCAGTACCGGCACCCGGCCGGGCGCGTCATGTGGGAACTGCCCGCGGGGCTGCGCGACCACCCGGATGAGCCGCTGGTCGAGGCGGCCAAGCGGGAACTGCTTGAGGAGACCGGATACCAGGCGGCGACCTGGCACTCGCTGGTTGACCACTTCTCCTCGCCGGGCATCACGAACGAGCGGCTGCGGATCTTCCTCGCTCGTGACCTGGAGCTGGCACCGGACCCTGGCTACGTCCGCACGGACGAGGAGTCGCTCATCGTCACCGGCTGGATGCTGCTGCCGGACGCGGTGCGCGCGGTCCTCGCGGGCAAGCTGCACAACGGCGCGACGATAGCGGGCCTGCTGGCCGGGTACCTCGCCTGGTCGCAGGGGTTCACCGGGTTGCGGGAAGCCGACGCGCCCGAGGAGTGAGCCGCGGGCCCCCGGGCGTGCCGCCGTCTCGCGGTCACAGTACCGACGGGTCCGCCCGGACGTGCTCGAAGATCAGGCTCGTCTCGGTGTAGGCGACGTCGGCGTTGCGCGACAGGTGCTCGACGAAGTCGCGCAGCGCCTGGGTGGACGCCGCCGCGACGTGCAGCAGGAAGTCGTCCTTGCCCGCCAGGAAGTAGACGTTGAGCACCTCGGCCAGCTGGGCCGTCCCGGCCACGAACGACCGCAGGTGGCTGCGCGCGCCCGCCTGAAGGCGGACCGCGACCATCGCCTGCAGGGGCCGCCCGAGGGCAACCGGGTCGATGTCGGCGTGGTAGCCGCGGATGACGCCGCGCTCTCGCAGTGACCGCACCCGGGCCAGGCAGGTTGAGGCGGCGATGCCCGCCCGCTCGGCCAGCGCGTTGTTCGGCAGCCGGGCGTCCCGCGCGAGCTCGCGCAAGATCACCAGGTCCGTCTCATCCAGTCCTGCGGTGGCCGGACCGGTGGCCCGAACACTCTTCGGCTCGCTCCCCATATCATCGGAGTTCCCTGAACTTGGTTGATCCATATGCCTATGGTACAGAATTATATTCTGACATATTGGATCTTTTCCGACGATCGTGCAAAATTGGACTACCGAAAGGTATGTGGCCGTAAGCGAGAGGTAGTCATTCATGAAGGTCGGCGTCCCCAGCGAGATCAAGAACAATGAGTACCGGGTCGCGCTCACGCCGGCCGGCGTGCACGAGCTGACCCGCGCCGGGCACGAGGTCTTCATCCAGAAGGGCGCCGGCGACGGGTCGTCGCTCGACGACGAGGCCTACGTGCGGGCCGGCGCGACGATCGTCCCCGACGCCGACGAGGTCTGGGGCGTCGCGGACATGATCCTCAAGGTCAAGGAGCCCATCGCCGAGGAATACCCGAGGATGCGGCCCGGCCTGGTGCTGTTCACCTACCTGCACCTGGCCGCCGACCAGGCCTGCACGCAGGCGCTTATCGACAACAAGGTGACCTCGGTCGCCTACGAGACCGTGCAGCTCGCGGACGGCGGCCTGCCGCTGCTTGCCCCGATGTCGGAGGTGGCAGGCCGCCTCGCCCCGCAGGTCGGCGCCTACCACCTGATGCGCCAGGGCGGCGGCTACGGCGCGCTGCTCGGCGGCGTCCCCGGCACCCACGCCTCCAAGGTGGTCGTGATCGGCGGCGGCGTTTCTGGCGCGCACGCCACCCAGATCGCCGTCGGCTTCGGCGCCCAGGTCACTGTCCTGGACAAGAACGTCGCCCGGCTTCGCCAGCTCGACGCCCAGTACGCGGGCCGCATCCAGACCGTGGTGTCCAACGCCTACGAGGTCGAGAAGGCGGTCCTCGACGCCGACCTGGTGATCGGCGCCGTCCTCGTGGCGGGCGCGAAGGCGCCCAAGGTCGTCTCCAACGAGCTGGTGTCCCGGATGAAGCGGGGCTCTGTGCTGGTGGACATATCCATCGACCAGGGCGGCTGCTTCGAGGACTCGCACCCGACCACCCACGCCGAGCCGACCTTCCGGGTGCACGACTCGGTGTTCTACTGCGTGGCCAACATGCCCGGCGCGGTGTCGCACACCTCCACCTTCGCGCTCACCAACGTGACCCTGCCGTACGCGGTGTCGCTGGCCAGCCTCGGCTGGAAGGGCGCCCTGCAGCAGGACCCGGCGCTCGCCGCCGGCCTGTCCACCCACGACGGCCTGCTGACCAGCGCCCCGGTGGCCGAGGCCCATGGCCTGGCCTACACCCCGATCGCGTCGGTGCTGAGCTAGTTCCCCCGCCGAGAGCCGCCGTCCCCTTTCCCCGGGGGGATGGCGGCTTTCTTGCCTGTTCGCCGGGGGGATGGCGGCTGCCAGCGGGGGTGGCGGCTTTCTTGCCTGCCGCCCGCCTGCCGCCCGCGGCCCCGCCGTGCTGCCCGCCTGCCGCCCGCGGCCCCGCCGTGACTAGGCTCCGGATAGGACAAGGGAGGCGGCGTGAGCGGGGTTACGGTCGAGGCGGCGTGCGACGGGTACCTGCAGCACCTCATCGTCGAGCGGGCACTGGCGGCCAACACGACCGAGTCCTACCAGCGGGACCTGCGACGGTACCGCGCGCACCTGGCCGCTCATGGGGTGCTCGGGCTGTCTGACGTGGCGCCCGCGGATGTCGCGGGGTTCCTCGCGGGCCTGCGCACCGGGGACGACGAGCATCCGCCGCTGGCCGCCAGCTCGGCGGCGCGAGCGGTCATCGCCGTGCGCGGGATGCACGCGTTCGCGCTGAAGACCGGCCTGGCCGGCGCCGACCCCGCGGCCGGCGTGGCCCCGCCCGCCCCGCCGCGGCGACTGCCCAAGGCCATCGCGATCGCGCAGGTCGAGCGGCTGCTCGAGGCGGCCGGGTCGGTGCAGGACCCCGATCCGCGCGTGCTGCGCGACCGCGCCCTGCTCGAGTTCCTTTACAGCACCGGCGCGCGGATCTCAGAGGCCACCGGGCTTGACCTCGATGACCTGCGGATAACCACCCCGTCAGGACAAGCAGAACGGGACAGCCCGATGGTGGCGCTCAACGGCAAGGGCGGCAAGGAGCGCGTCGTCCCGGTCGGCAGCTACGCGGTCCGCGCCCTGGAGGCCTACCTCGTGCGCGGCAGGCCCCGGCTGGCCCAGCACGCGAGCCGCGCGGTTCCCGCCGTCTTCCTCAACGCGCGTGGCGGCCGGCTGACCAGGCAGGGGGCCTGGGGCGTGCTGGCGCAGGCGGCCGAGCGCGGCGGGCTTGACCCGATCTCACCGCACACGCTGCGGCACTCGTTCGCGACGCACCTGCTCGATGGCGGAGCGGACATTCGGGTCGTACAGGAATTGCTTGGTCATGCCTCCGTAGCCACCACACAGGTCTACACTCTGGTCACGGTGGACAAGCTTCGCGAGGTGTACGCGGCCGCGCATCCCAGGGCGCTCGGATAACAAATTAATATCCCGGCATGCGGCGAGCCTCCTTGCCCCGCTCCCGTGCAGCGCTTACTGTCGCGAGCAGGTTCAGCAGCTGGGTCTACGTGGCTCGAAATGAGCCCCGGGGAGGTTTATCGCTGGTGGCAGCTACCCGTGCTATCGAGCTATTGCCAGGTGACATCGGGCCGACAGGGCGTCCCCTGCCGGACTTTCCCGTTCCGGCGCCGCTGGCCACTCACGGCCCGGCGCGGATCGTGGCTGTCTGCAACCAGAAGGGCGGCGTCGGCAAGACGACGACGACCATCAACCTCGGGGCCGCGCTCGCCGAGCAGGGCCGCCGGTGCCTGCTGGTGGACTTCGACCCGCAGGGCGCGCTGTCGGTCGGGCTCGGCATCCAGCCACACGACATCGACATGACGGTCTACAACCTGCTCATGGAGCGCGGGGTCAGCCCGCATGACGTGCTGTTCAACACCGGCGTCGAGAACCTCGACCTGCTGCCGAGCAACATCGACCTGTCGGGCGCGGAAGTGCAGCTCGTGCACGAGGTCGGCCGGGAGTTCATCCTTGGCGGGGCGCTCAAGCCCGTCATCCCCGACTACGACTACATCCTGATCGACTGCCAGCCGTCGCTTGGCCTTTTGACGATCAACGCGCTCGCCTGCGCCACTAGCGTGCTCATCCCGCTGGAGTGCGAGTACTTCGCGATGCGCGGCGTGGCCCTGCTGATGGAGACCATCGACAAGGTGCAGCAGCGGCTCAACCCGAGCCTGGCCATCGACGGGCTGCTCGGCACCATGTACGACTCGCGCACCCTGCACACCCGCGAGGTGCTTGGCTCGATCGTCAACGGCTTTTCCGACAAGGTTTTCCACACCGTGATCAACCGCACGGTCAGGTTCCCTGACGCTACCGTGGCTGGAGAGCCAATCACCAGCTTCGACCCAGGATCCATGGGCGCCAACTCCTACCGGGAGCTGGCCAAGGAGGTACTTGAGCGGTGGCGGCAGACAGGGGACGGTCACGCCGGGTAAGCATTCCCGGGGTCGCAGAGCTACTGCGCCCCGCCGCGCCCGAGCCAGCCGCTGCCGGTGAACGGGCGGCGACTGGCAGGGAAAAGCACGACCACAAGATCACCGTCTACCTGTCCGCCTCCGAACTGCTCGACCTTGAGCACGCCCGGCTGGCGCTCCGCCGGCTCGGCATCGTCATCGACCGTGGCCGGCTCGTCCGCGAGGCCATCGCCGTCTTGCTGGCCGACCTGGACGCGCGCGGCCGGGACAGCTTGCTCGCGCGGCGCATCGGCGTGCCGGACAGCACCGGGGACGAGACGGACGCGCTAACGTCGTAAGGTGGCGACGATGGCGGGTGAGAAGGTGTCCGACGGCAAGCCCGAGGAGAATCAGGCACCGTCCGGCGAGACGGCGGACCGGGCCGCTGCCCGGGGCAACGCAGCCAGTGACCTCACGGGAGGCGAGGCCGGCGACGCGCCGCGCGGCGCGAGCGCCTTCGAGGTCCACCTCGATGTCTTCGAGGGGCCGTTCGACCTGCTGCTCGGCCTGATCTCCAAGCACAAGCTGGACATCACCGAGGTCTCGCTGTCCACGGTGACCGACGAGTTCATCGCCTACATCAGGCAGCGCTCCGGTGGCTGGGACCTAGACCAGGTCAGCTACTTCCTGGTTGTCGCCGCGACCTTGCTCGACCTGAAGGCCGCGCGGCTGCTGCCGTCAGGCGAGGTGGAGGACGAGGAGGACCTCGCCCTGCTCGAGGCGCGCGACCTGCTGTTCGCCCGGCTGCTGCAGTACCGGGCCTACAAGGAAGTCGCGGCGATCATGGCCGGCCAGATGGCCGCGGCGGCCAGGCGGTTCCCCCGGCGCGTCCCGCTGGAGTCGCGCTTCGCCCAGCTGCTGCCTGAGGTACTGTTTACCCTTGGCCCGCAGGAGTTCGCCGCCCTGGCGGCGCGGGCGCTGACCCCGAAGAAGCCGCCGACCGTCTCGACGGAGCACATCCACCAGGCGTTCATCTCCATCAGGGAGCAGGCGGTCTTCATCGCGGGCAGGCTCAAGGGACTCGGGCGTGCCTCGTTCCGCGAGCTGACGGCGACGGCCACGGGCAACTACGAGGTCGTCGCGTCGTTCCTGGCCCTGCTCGAGCTGTACCGCGAGGACGTGGTCACCTTCGAGCAGGTGATGCCGCTGGGCGAGCTGTACGTGACCTGGACCGGCCAGGACCGCGACGTGGTGCTCGCGCCCCCGGGAGCCGGTAGCGTCGGTGAGACAACGCAAAGCGAGGACGAGGACTACACGTGAGCAGCGAGAATCCGGAGGCGGGCCAGGACGGGCCCGTCCCGGACGACGTGCTGGCGGCGGATGAGGCCGCCCCAGCGTCTGGCCCCAGCCGCAGCACGCAAGCCGGCAGCCCCCTCGAGGACGGCACCGGCAGCGGCCTCGGCGGCCTGGGCCACCGGGATATCCTGGCCGCAGTCCTCAGCAACGGCCATGCCCGTGGCGAGGTCGATATCGCTGTCAGCCCGGGTGATGTCGATGTCGATGTCAGCGGTGATGTCGATGTCGATGTCAGCCGTGATGTCGACGGTGACGGGGACGGCGACGGTGACGGTGACGAGGCGGGTCCCGGCCTGCGGGCCGCGCTCGAGGCGATCATGCTGGTCGCGGACGAGCCCATCCCCGAGGTCATGCTGGCGCAGGTGCTCGAGCGGCCGCGCGGCGAGATCGGCGTCGTGCTGCGGGAACTGCGCGAGGAATACACCATGCAGGGGCGCGGGTTTGACCTGAGGGAAGTCGCTGGCGGGTGGCGGTTCTACACCCGCTCGGACTGCGCGCCGCTGGTCGAGCGGTTCGTCCGGGACGGCCAGGAGGTGCGGCTGACCCAGGCCGCGCTTGAGACGCTCGCGGTCGTCGCCTACCGGCAGCCGGTCAGCCGTGCCCGGGTGTCGGCGGTACGCGGCGTCAACTGCGACGGCGTGATGCGGACCCTGGTGCTGCGCGGCCTGGTCGAGGAGTCGGGTACCGACACGGAGACCGGCGCGATCCTCTACCGGACGACCGGCTACTTCCTGGAGCGGATGGGCCTGACCAGCGTGGCGGACCTGCCCGACCTCGCGCCGTTCCTGCCTGACGACTTCGCTGACATTGAGGATAATTGATGGCAATGAGCACACGACGGCATGCTGGCGGCGGGCGCGGCGCGGGCGAGCGCGGCTCCCGCAGCCAGGGTCCTGGCGCGCCCGGGTCGCACCGGGACATCAGCCACCTGTCTCCCGAGGCCCAAGCCCGGATCAGGGAAATGCTGGCGATCGACTGGGACGCCAGCGATGAGGAGTTCGCCCGGGCCGCCCGGGCGAGCCGTGGCGCCGATACCGACCGCGACGGGCTGACCGACGTCCCCGACGGGGTCCGGCTGCAGAAGGTGCTGGCCGCGGCGGGCGTGGGCAGCCGCAGGCACTGCGAGGAACTGATCGGGGCCGGGCGGGTAGAGGTCGACGGGCACATCGTCCGCCGGTTCGGCGCCCGCGTCGACCCGCAGACCCAGATCATCCGGGTGGACGGCAAGCGGATCCCGGCCCGCCAGGACATCGTGTACCTGGCCTTCAACAAGCCGCCCCGGGTGCTGACGGCGATGTCTGACGAGCGTGGCCGGGCGACCATCACCGACTACCTCGGGGACCGGGCCGAGCGGCTGTTCCACGTCGGCCGCCTGGACTATGACACCGAAGGGCTCATGCTCTTGACCAATGACGGTGAGCTCGCCCACCGGCTCGCCCACCCCTCCTACGAGGTGGCCAAGACCTACCAGGCGGAAGTGCCCGGCCCGGTGCCCAAGTCGCTCGGGCAGCGGCTGGCCCGCGGCGTCGAGCTTGAGGACGGCGTCGCGGCGGCGGACAAGTTCCGCGTGCTCGACCAGGTTGGCTCGCGCGCCCTGGTGGAAATCACCCTGCATGAAGGGCGCAAGCACATCGTTCGCCGGCTGCTGGCCGAGGTGGGGCACCCGGTGAGCCGCCTGGTCCGCACCGACGTTGGGCCGATCCGGCTGGGCAGCCTGCGGCCCGGCAGCACCCGAGACCTTACGACCAGGGAGATCGGTGAGCTTTACGCGGCGGTCGCCTTGTAGGCTCGGCACCCGGTGCTTGCGGCGGCGCCCAAGCAGCGCCAGCCAGGGCCGGCCAGCACCGGCGGTAATCTGAATGGCCAGTAGTAAGAGGAGATCAGGCACGTGGCAGTCCGGGCAATTCGCGGCGCTATCCAGGTCGACGCCGATGAGCGTGAGGCAATCCTTGAAGGGACGGCGGAGCTCATCGCCGATGTAATGAGTCGCAACGACCTGACCACCGATGACGTGATCAGCGTGCTGTTCACGGTCACCTCCGACCTGACCGCTGAGTTCCCGGCCCTTGCCGCGCGCAAGACCGGGTTCCACGCGGTCCCGCTCATGTGCGCCACCGAGATCCCCGTTCCCGGGGCCATGCCGCGCGTTGTCCGGCTGATGGCGCATGTGGAGACCGACCGGCCCCGCGCCCAGATCCAGCACGTCTACCTGCGCGGGGCCGCCGCGCTGCGGCTGGACATAGCTCAGTGACGCGCCGGATGTAGCGAGGGCATGGTGGAACGGATCCTGGTGGTCGGGGCGGGCCTGATCGGTACCTCGGTCGGGCTTGCCCTGCGAGAGCGCGGCCACCAGGTCTGGCTCAGCGACCGTGACCCGGCCACCGCCCGGCTGGCCTCGGACCTGGGCGCCGGCCTGGTCGCCCCCGACCTGCGGGACGCCAAGGGGATCGCGGACGTGGCGGTGCTCGCCATGCCGCCGGACTTCGTGGCCGCCGGGCTGGCCATCGCCCAGGAGTGCGCCGTGGCCGATGTCTACACCGACGTGGCCAGCGTCAAGGCCATGCCCGTCAGGCAGGCCCGCGCGGTCGGCTGCGACCTGGCCAGCTACGTGCCCGGGCACCCGCTGGCCGGCCGGGAGAAGCAAGGCCCTGCGGCCGCCCGCTCGGACCTGTTCCTCGGCCGGACCTGGGCACTGTGCCCGCTGCCCGAGACGGCGCCGTCCGCCGTGGACGCGGTGAGCGACCTCGCGCAAGCCTGCGGCGCTGTCCCGTTGCGGGTGGACCCCCAGACGCACGACCAGTGGGTCGCGCTGGTGTCGCAGGCACCTCACCTGGTGTCCGTGGCCATGGCCGCCCAGCTGGCCCGCCCAGAAGTCCCCGGGCGGGCGCTGCGGCTGGCCGGGCAGGGGCTTCGCGACGTGACCAGGGTGGCGGCCAGCGACCCGGCCCTGTGGGCGCAGATCCTGGCGGGCAACGCCGGGCCGGTGGCCGAGGTGCTCGCCGCGGTCGCGGCCGACCTGCAGGCAGCCGCCCGCGAGCTGGCGGAGGCGGCCGGCGGCGCGCCCGGGGCGACCGGGGCGACCGCCGGGATGGACGCGCTGGCCGGCCTGCTCGACCAGGGAAACGCGGGCGTCGCGCGCATACCGGGCAAGCACGGCGGGACGCCGCCCGAGCTCACCGTGGTCCAGGTCGTCGTCGCCGACGAGCCGGGGGAGCTGGCCCGACTGTTCAGGGCGGCCGACGCTGCCGGGGTCAACATCGAGGACATCAGGATCGAGCACTCACCCGGCCTGCCCGTCGGCGTGGCCGAGCTGTCGGTCCAGCCGGCGGCGGTGCCGGGACTGCTCGACGCGATGGAGGCCGGCGGCTGGCCCGTCAGGGACTAGCGCCGCAAAACCGGTCGGCCGCCGGTGGCAGGCGGAGATAAGCTCTTCGTATGAGTGACAGCGCGCAGGATGACGCCCCGGCGACAGCGCAGGACCTAGCCCAGGCGGCCGAGGTGGCAGAGGCGGCAGAGGCGGCCGAGCCGGGCGACTCGGACGCGCAGCCCGGCGAGCTTGATGACGTGAAGCGGAAGTTCCGCGAGGCACTCGACCGCAAGAAGCAGGCGAGCGCCAAGGACTCCGCCGCGGCCAGCGCCCGCGCGGCGGGCAAGGCCCACGCGGCCGGCGGGCCGGCCACCAGCCGTCGCCAGTTCCGTCGCAAGAGCGGCTGAGGTGAGGGACGTCATATTCCGCTGCTTATGGGTCGACTCGTGGATTAGCGAAGAGTAGCGTACAGAGAGTGACTGACCCATTCTTGCGTTCGGACTATGACGATGAGTCTGGATCCGGGGCCCAGCCGGTGGGCAGGATCGACGAGCTCGCCCGCAAGTCCGGGCTTCCCCGGTCTCTCCTGGACACGGCGCCGGCCGAGATCCTCCAGGACATCGCCGAGGCAGTAGCCCGTGCGGAGTCGTGGTCGGACCTCGCCGACAGCATCTACGACGCGCTGGAGGCGGCGGGGTTCCACCAGCATGACCCGTACAACGCCGAGGGCGGCGGCGGCTTCCACATCAACACCATCCTGCGCGACGACGGCATCCTGGTGTCGTGGGCGTCGCGGCGGCACACGGTGTACGAGCCCGGCTCGTTCGAGGTCACCGTCGAGCGGATAGTGCAGACGGGGCTGCTGGCGATCCTGGTGGCCTGCGGGTTCGCGGCGGAGCAGATCCCCGACGACGAGGACTTCGCCGGCTACATCCTGGTCAGCGGCCTCAGCGACGAGCACGGGCTGCTGTCGGCGGGGGGCTGACCCGGCCGTCGCGCCCGGGCGACGCCGCTCAGGCAATGGCGCGCCAGGCGGACGGTACCCTTTTCTGGTGGGAATTTCAACGCCAGGCGGGCTGGTCATCGCGGTGGACGGGCCGTCGGGTTCGGGTAAGTCAAGCGCGTCGCGGGGCGCCGCATCGGCCCTCGGGCTGCGCTACCTGGACACCGGCGCGACCTACCGTGCGCTCACCTGGTGGCTGATCTCCCGCGGAGTGGACCTCGCGGACCCCGCGAGCATCGCCGATCAGGCCGCGACGCCGCTGATCGAGGTCAGCACCGATCCGGGCGATCCGTGGACCCGGGTCGAGGGACACGATGTATCCGCGCAGATCCGCGAGCGGGAGATCTCCAACCGCGTGAGCGCGGTGGCGTCGGTTCCCGGGGTTCGCACGCAGCTCATCGGCCTGCAGCAGGCCATCATCGGCGCCGCGGTGCCCGGCATCGTGGCCGAGGGCCGGGACATCGGGACGGTCGTCGCCCCGGCCGCGACCGTCAAGGTCTTCCTTACCGCCGCCAGCACCGCCCGCGCCGCCCGGCACGCCGGGGACCAGGGCACCAGCCTGGCCGAGACCGAGGCGGACCAGGACCGGCGGGACCGGCTCGACGCCGCGCAGTCCGCGATGGCCCACGACGCGGTGCTCATCGACTCAACTGACATGACGCTGGCCGAGGTGATCGACCAGATCACCGGCCTGGCCCGCGAGCGGGCGCCACGGGGAAGCGCCGTGGCGGACGGCACGTTCGCGAGCACGGGGAGAAAACTCAATGACTAAGCCGAACCTGCCAGACGACTCCTCCCCGGCGGGCCGCTGGGTCGACGCCGGATGGGACGACGCTGACGAGGACTGGGACGACGCCGGCCTCGATGACGACGAGGAGTTCGACGCCTCAGAGTTCACCGACCTTGACTCCCCCGATGACACCGAGCTTGAGCTAGCCGAGGGCATCATCACCCACGGGACCGCCGTTGATGGCGGCCCCGGCGCTACTCCCCTGCCCGGCTTCGTCGACACCCCGGCCGGGCAGCCCGTGCTCGCCGTCGTCGGGCGCCCCAACGTCGGCAAGTCGACGCTGGTCAACCGGATACTCGGGAGCCGCCAGGCGGTCGTACAGGACGTGCCCGGCGTGACCCGCGACCGGGTCGCCTACGACGCGATGTGGCGGGGCCGCACGTTCACGCTGGTGGACACCGGCGGCTGGGAGGCCCGCGCGCAGGGCCTTTCCGCCCAGATCGCCGAGCAGGCCAAGGCCGCGGTCGAGCTCGCGGACGCCGTCTTGTTCGTCGTCGACGCCCGCGTCGGCGCGACCGACGAGGACGAGGCCGTCGCCCGGGTGCTGCGCCGCTCGGGCAAGCCCGTCATCCTGGCGGCCAACAAGGTCGATGACCAGCGGAACGAAGCCGACGCGATGTCGCTGTGGTCGCTTGGCCTGGGCGAGCCGTTCCCGGTCAGCGCCCTGCACGGCCGCAGCAGTGGCGACCTGCTCGACCTGGTGCTCGAGGCGCTGCCCGAGGCGCCGCCCGAGCGCATCGGCGTGACCGGCGGCCCGCGCCGGGTGGCCCTGATCGGCCGCCCGAACGTCGGCAAGTCCAGCCTGCTCAACCGGCTCGCGGGCGAGAACCGAGCGCTGGTCAGCCCCATGGCGGGCACCACCCGCGACCCAGTGGACGAGATCATCGAGCTGGGCGGCAAGCCGTGGCGGTTCGTGGACACCGCCGGCATCAAGCGGCGGTTCCGCGAGAGCCAGGGGGCGGACTACTACGCGGCCCTGCGCACCTCCTCGGCCCTGGACCGGGCCGAGGTCGCCGTCGTGCTGATCGACGCCAGCGAGCCGCTCACCGACCAGGACCTGCGCATCTTGACGATGGTCATCGAGGCGGGCCGCGCCCTGGTGATCGCCTACAACAAGTGGGACCTCACCGACGAGGAGCGGCGGCACTACCTGGAGCGGGAGATCGAGCGGGCGCTGTATTCCGCGCGCTGGGCACCGCGGGTGAACGTCTCCGCCGAGACGGGGCGCAACGTCGCCCGGCTGGTGCCCGCCCTGGAGACGGCCCTCGCCAGCTGGGACCGGCGGGTGCCCACCGGGCAGCTGAACGCGTGGATCACCCGGCTGGTGCAGGCCACCCCGCCGCCGATGCGCGGCGGCAAGCAGCCCAAGATCCTGTTCGCCACCCAGGTCGGCACCAGACCGCCGCACATCGTGCTGTTCACGACCGGGTTCCTGCAGGAAACCTACCGCCGCTTCATCGAGCGCAGCCTGCGCGAGGAGTTCGGCTTCGAGGGCACCCCGGTCAAGGTCACTATGCGGATCAGGGAGAAGCGGAAGGCAGGCCGGCGCTGAGCTACCCCGACCCGGCGGCGCTCGCCCAGGTCGACCGGGAGCGGGTGTGGCACCCGTACGCGCCGATGCCAGGAACGATGCCGCCGCTGCCGGTGGTGTCCGCGTCCGGGGTGCGGCTGCGGCTCGCGTCGGGCGAGGAACTGGTGGACGGCATGTCCTCCTGGTGGGCGGCGATCCACGGCTACGCGCACCCGCGACTGGATCTCGCCGCGCGAGACCAGCTGGGGCGGATGAGCCACGTGATGTTCGGCGGGCTGACCCATGAGCCCGCCGTGCGGCTGTGCGAGCGGCTGGCCTCGCTCGCACCCGACGGGCTTGAGCACGTGTTCCTGTGCGACTCGGGGTCGGTGTCGGTCGAGGTCGCGATCAAGATGTGCCTCCAGTACTGGCGCTCGGCCGGGCGGCCGGGCAAGCGGCGGCTGCTGACCTGGCGGGGCGGCTACCACGGTGACACCTTCATGGCCATGTCGGTCTGCGACCCCCAGGGCGGGATGCACCGCCTGTGGGATGGGGTGCTGCCCCGTCAGGTGTTCGCGGGACTGCCGCCCGCCGGGTTCTCGGCGGGAGTCGACCCGCGGTACGCGGCGTCGCTCGCTGGCCTGATCGAGCAGCATGCCGATGAGCTGGCGGCGGTCATCGTCGAGCCGGTCGTGCAGGGCGCGGGCGGCATGCGGTTCCACGACCCGGGGTACCTGCGGGTGCTGCGGGAGGCCTGCGACGCCCATGGCGTCCTGCTGATCTTTGACGAGATCGCTACCGGCTTCGGCCGGACAGGAACGCTGTTCGCGGCCGAGCACGCCGGGGTCTCACCCGACGTCATGTGCGTTGGCAAGGCGCTGACCGGCGGCTACCTGACGCTCGCGGCCGCGCTGTGCAGCGCGCGCGTGGCCGCGGGGATCTCCCGGGGCGAGCTGCCCGTGCTGGCCCACGGGCCGACGTTCATGGGCAACCCGCTGGCCTGCGCGGTGGCCAACGCGTCCCTTGACGTGCTGCTCGGGCCCGCCGGCCCGCTGGGGCCCGCCGGCCCGGAGGCCGGCCTGGCCGCGAGCGGCCCCGCAGGGACCGCCAGCTACCCCGGCGGGTGGCAGGCGGAGGTGCGCCGGATTGAGACGGGACTGCGGGCAGGCCTAGCCCCCGTGACGGGCCTGCCCGCAGTCACCGACGTGCGTGTTCTTGGTGCGATTGGCGTCGTCCAGGTCGACCACGAGGTCGACATGGCCGCTGCTACCGTCGCGGCCGTCCGCGCGGGAGTGTGGCTGCGGCCGTTCCGCGACCTGATCTACACCATGCCTCCCTACGTGACGAGCGACGCTGACCTGGCCCTGATCTGCGCCGGGGTATTCGAGGCCGCCTGCTGCTGACCGTCGTGACGCGCGGCTCCGTAGAGCTGCTCGCGATGGCGATGATCTTCCTGGGACCAGCTGTCGGGTGGCCAGGTATCCGGCGGCCGGGCAGAGATCACCCGGCCAGCCGGACTGTCCGGATCGGCCCGGCTAGCGGCCCGATCGTCATTGGTGATGTGGAACCAGACCGTGGTGCCGTCGGAATCTCGCAGGTAGCCCCACTGCGAGGCCAGCTGCTGCACCAGGTACAGGCCCTGGCCCTCGCCCGCTAGGGCGTCGCTCTTGACGACCGGCGTGCCCGCTGACCCGTCATCGACGACCTCGATCAAGATCCCGTCAGGCAGCCTGAGGACCACGACGGTGATGGCACCGCCCGGCCGGCCGGAGTCGGTATGCAAGATCGCGTTCGTCACTAGCTCCGACGTGAGTAATGTCGCCGCGTCCGAGTCGATGCTGGGCAGCGCGGTACTCTGCAGGGTCTTAGTCACGAACCCCCGTACGCGCGATACCTGCTCCGGCTCTCCGGGCACGGTGACTGACCCAAGGGTCGCCGCTCGGGTCCTCGCTTCGGACCGTTGCTGGCGGTCTCCAGCGGGTCTGTCCATCTGCTCGCTCCTCCCATTGCACTCGGGTATGGGCTGGCAATGCGCATTCGTAAAAGCCGCCGGGGCCGTATTTCTACCTACAGCTCCGTGCGTGTCCTATACCTACGTGCTATACCTAGCTCTTACCTAGTCCGCTAGTTCCGTATTGCAGCCGTTGGTATCGGTAGGTCATTCATGTCGGACACGGCCCCCCGCCTCAATATGATGATGGTGCGCAAGCGTACCGAGCGCAAGTGCGTCAGGGAAATTTTGCGGATGAAATCCCGTTTGGGATTTCCTCCGGCGGGATCGCGATGTATGGTACTGCTTGTCAGGGCAACGGTGTCCGTTCCATGACATGCCGGAGCTATCCCGGTTGCCAGGGAACGCGTCGACCGCGCGCTTGCCACGGAATCACGTCGCGGTGCGCGGTGGGTCCAGGCCCGCGCGGCGGGCCCTGTTCCCGATCGATGAGCGCCGCCCGGTGAAGGAGGTGGACGTTATGGCCATGGGGCCCACGGTTCGAAGGCGACGACTCGGCAGCGAGCTGCGCAAGCTCAGGGACACCAATGGCCTGAAGCTGGAGGAAGTCGCGGCCGCGCTCGGCGTCGCCCCTTCTACCCTGTCGCGCATCGAGACGGGCAAGGCACCCACCAAGTCCGCCTACCTCAACCAGATGCTGGAGATGTACGGGGTAACCGACTCTGCCCAGCGGCAGGTCCTGGTGGACATGGCCCGCGAGGGGCACAGGAAGGGCTGGTGGTCGGCGTTCGACGACGTCCTGCCGAGCGGGTTCGACATCTTCGTGGGCCTGGAGGCGGAGACCACGGGGATCCGCAGCTACGAGAACTCGGTCGTGCACGGGCTGCTCCAGACGAAGGAGTACGCCCGCGCGGTCCTGCGGGAGCTACAGCCGCGGCTGACGCCTGAGCAGATCGAGCGCCAGGTGGACCTGCGGATGGCCCGGCAAGGCCGACTGGACGACGAGCCCGCCCTCGACCTGTGGGTGATCCAGGACGAGGCCGTCATCCGGCGCATGGTCGGTGGCCCGGCGGTGATGAAGGACCAGCTCAAGCGCATGCTCGGGGAGAGCGTGCCGGGCATGACGCTGCAGGTGCTGCCGTTCGTGAACGGGGCGCACGCCGGGCTGCGCGGGCCGTTCAGCATCCTCGAGTTCGCCGACAGGACCGACTCCCGGGTCGCGCACGTGGAGTCCGTCGGCGGCTTCCTGTACCTGGAGAAGGACAGGGAGGTGCGCTCGTGCGCGGACGCCTTCGACCGGCTGCGGGCGGCGGCCCTGTCGCCGGGAGCGTCGGCTGACCTCATCGCGCAGGCGGTGAAGGACCTATGACCGCCTTGAGCATGAACTTCGCGATGGCCCCGATCCATCGCGAAGCGGTGGACTAGCGGCCCACCGCGCAGGGGGAAAAGGGTAAAGAGTGGAAGGGGAAGTAATGGAAGCCGAGCTGAGCAACCTGCTCTGGTTTAAGAGCAGCGCGAGCGCTGTCGGCAACTGCGTCGAGGTGGCGCACTTGCCAGGCGGCGGCGTGGCCGTGCGTGACTCAAAGAACCGGAGCAAAGCTGCTCACGTTTACACACGCACCGAGTGGGAGGCGTTCTTGGTGGGGGCCAAGAACGGGGAGTTTGACCTTCCGCGTTAGTAGCCAGCGCTGTCCAACAAGCCCAACGGCCTAGCGCGAAGGCTGCATCCTTCACGCCACCCCAGCCGGGGGGAGAGAAACGGCGGGCTCCCGCGCCAATGCGGGAGCCCGCCACCTCTAATGTCGGTGTTTCTTCTACGTCCCGTCAGGACAAATTGCCATCCTTGGCCCCGCTGATGAAATCATGCCACTGCCGAGCGGTGAATACCAGTGCCTGCCCGGCCGGAATCCACGAGTCCCTGATGGCTACTCTTCGGCTGCCGACGCTGGCGACCTCTACGCAGTTGCCGCCGGTCGGGCCGCTGTAGCTGCTCTTGACCCAGCGCAAGGCAGCTGATCCATCCGTGGGCTCGCTACTCACCATGTGCCGTTGCCTCCAGTTCCCTGATGATGTTGTCGATGAACGCGGGTGATGCCTGGGGGAGGTGCGCCGTGAGGCTCATCCGCTCCATGGCGAGCATGTAGCGGTCCACCTCGACCTGCTTGTCCAGGTACAGGGCGCTGGTCAGGTTCTCCACGTACACCACGTCCGGCAGCTCCCGGTCGGCGAAGCGGAGGATGCTGAAGCCCGTCGGGGCCGCGTGCCCGCCGACGCCGTAGGGGATGACCTGGAGGGTCAGGGCGCGGGTCGTGCACATCTCGCGCAGGTACCGCAACTGCTCGATCTGCGCGCGGGTGCCGGCCAGCGGGCGGCGCAGCGCCACCTCGTCGACGATCACCCAGAGCTTGAGGTGCCCCTCCCTGAACCGGCGCTGGCGTTCCTTGCGCAAGATGACGTGCCGCTCGCGGTCCTCGATCGGGAAGTCGCCCAGCGCGATGACCGCGGCGGTGTACGGCTCTGACTGCAGCAGGCCGGGGATGAACTGCGGCTCGTAGAGGCGGATCGACTGAGCCGCCTCCTCCATGCCCACGTAGGACTGGAACCACTCGGGCAGGATGTCGTTGTACCGGTGCCACCAGCCGGGGCGGTTGGCCTGCTCGGCGATGGTAAGGAACTGCTCGCGCTCTTCCGGGTCTACCCCGTACAGCGTCAGCAGGTCGAGGACGTCGATCTCGCGGATCGCGTTGCGCCCAAGCTCGATGCGGCTGATCTTGGACTCGGACGCGCGGATGGCGGTTGCCGCCGCCCGTGCGGTGATCCCCCTGGCCTCCCGCAGCCGGCGCAGGTGGGTGCCAAGGAGAATCCGCAGGACAGTCGGCCCGTCGGAAGGGTCAGGCACGATGGCCAACCTCCTCACATACCTGGTTACAGGTCTAGGGATAAATGCCATCTGCAGTTTTCACGCAATTGCGTGAGGTCGACGATGCCCCCAGGACGCTCGGCTGTCTTGGCCCCTTTGTGCAGGTAGGGTACGTTCGGGAAGGCTATCGCCGTGATGTGCAGGTAGTTGTGCAGGTAGTGCTAGTGCCACCATGATATCCCATTTGGGATATCATGGGAGTCATCAAACCCTTAGTTTACCGGTTTTTTTGCGGCCGTCGCAGGGTATCTCGGCCGCGAGTTGGCCGCGATCGCGAGCGGGACTAGCGGCCGCGGCCGGCCAGCGCAAAGCGGCTGTCGGCCCGGCGGCCCTGCCCGGCGCGGCCGTCGGCAGATGGCGGCTGACCTGCACTCCAGGGCCTGGGCGGACCTTGAAGCGGGTTCCCTGAGCCGGTCCGGGCACCGTCGCCCTGGCCACCGCCAGGCGGGCGCCTCGCGGGAGAACGCGGCCCGCGGTGCCACGCGAAAGCCCGCTTCACGCAATTGCGCTGTCAGGTGACGTGGCGCGAGGCCCGCGGGCGCCGGAAAGCAATTTCGTGGCGACAGCCCGGCTCGAGGACATATATGTCCGCGACTCAATTGTCGCCGACACATTTGGCGGCTCACCATTCCACTCAATTCCCGTCGTGCCGAAAAATCCCGAAATGCAGTGCCAAGGACCGGCCGCCCGGCGGGGTGGCTGGGGTGGCCCGTGCGGGGACCGCCCGCGGCGGCCGCCGGATGGGCCCACTCCTATGATCGGGGGATGCGCTATCGATCCCTTGGTCACTCTGGCCTGCTCGTTTCCGTCGTCGGTCTCGGCTGCAACAACTTCGGCGGACGGCTTGACGTCCAGCAGACCCGCATGGTGGTCGACGCCGCCCTTGACGCGGGCGTCACCCTCCTGGACACGGCCGACATCTATGGCACGGACGGCAAGTCCGAGCTCGCCCTCGGCGAGGTGCTCGCAGGCCGCAGGGACAAGGTGGTGCTGGCGACGAAGTTCGGCAACCAGCGCAGCGACATGGGATACGGTCCCGCCGCCGGCGCGAAGGGCGGTCGCGGCTACATCAAGATCGCCGTCGAGGAATCGCTGCGCCGGCTGCGCACCGACTACATCGACCTGTACCAGCTACACACGCCTGACCAGGCCACGCCGATCGAGGAGACGATCGCCGCGCTGGACGAGCTGGTCAGCGAGGGCAAGGTCCGCTACATCGGCCACTCCAACCTGGCCGGCTGGCAGGTCGCCGACGCGGCGCACAAGGCCGCGCAGGCCGGGCGCACCCCGTTCATCTCCGCCCAGAACCACTGGTCGCTGCTCGAGCGCGACGTGGAGGCCGAGGTCGTGCCGGCCGCCCGGCACTTCGGCCTGGGCGTGCTGCCCTACTTCCCCCTCGCCAACGGCCTGCTCACCGGCAAGGTCCGGCGCGGCCAGGGAATCCTGGCCGGGACCCGGCTGGCCGAGGCCCGCCGCGCCGGGTACGTCACCGACCGCAAGCTCGAGGTGGTGGAGGCGCTCACCGCATGGGGCGCCGAGCGCAACGTCAGCCTGCTTGAGATCGCGATCGGCGGGCTCGCCGCCCAGCCGGGCTGCTCGTCGGTCATCGCCGGGGCCACCAGTCCCGAGCAGGTCAAGGCGAACGCCGCCGCCGGGGAGTGGGTGCCGGGCCCGCGGGAACTGGCCGAGATCGACGCGATCGCCCCGGCGCCGGCCAGGGAGGGCTAGCGCGCCGCGGCCACGCCGTCAGGGGGCGGCCCGCTGCCCCCGGACGTTCAGGCCTAGCTGCCGGCCACCGCGGTCTGGTACAGGCTCGCCACGTTCGTGCCGAAGACGATGGAGTACGACACCTGCGGAGTGTCGCCGCCCTGCTCGTAGCCGCCGATAACGCCGATCACCGTGCCACGGCCGGTGGCCGGGTTGACGCCGGCCAGGAACGGGCTGCCGCTGGTGCCGTCGGTGTAGCCGCCGCAGTCGAACTCCAGCTGCGTCGAGCCAAAGGCCTTCGTCCAGTTCTCGCACGTCACCGGCTCGGCCGCGCCGTCAGGGTAGCCGATCACCGTGACGAGGTCGCGCTGGGAGGCGCCGGTCTGCAACTGCTCGGCGCCGGTGACGCTCTGCACGGGCACTCCGCCCGCGGCGGGGGCCAGTCGCAGGAAGGCCACGTCATCGTCGGTACTTCCCGAGGCCGTCCAGGCGGCGTCGGTGAACACCCGGGTCACCAGCCAGCTGCCATACGGGGCCTGGCCGTCGTGATAGCCGGGGACGAAGACAACGGGAGTCGTCCGGCCGGCCACGCAGTGCGCCGCCGTGATGGCCAGGTCACCCGCCGGGCTGCTCACGACGCTGGCGCTGCAGAAGTGCCCGCCGCTGGTGTCCAGGCCGGCCGTGGAGCCGCCCACGCTGCCCGCGGAGAACAGCGCCCCCACGGCGGAAGTCCCGCCAAATGAGGTGGCGCTCGGCGCGCTGGCCGCCGTCCGGGTGAACGAGGCGTCGACCTGCCGGGCCAGGTCGGTGGCCGGAGCGTGCCCGGGGGCGGCGGCGGTGAGCACGGCCATGGCGCCTGCGACGGCGCAGACACCCAAGACGAGGTGGCGTCGCCGCCTGGCCCGTCCGCTGCTGCGGGAGCGGGCCCGCGCCGGGCGCGCGCGCAGCCTCATCCGTTTCTCCGATCAGTCCAGTCGACGAACCCACCAGCAGGGCAGTGATGCTCAATTGTGATCTAACTGGTGCAAGGTTTCCAGAGGGATGCCTGAGGAATCTTTCTGACTGGTTAACACCGCGCCGGGCGTGGCTCGTTTGCCTAGGCTGCGTGACCTTGTGCACACTTGTCGCCGTGACGGTCAACCCGAGGCGCGCGCTGGACCGGCGGATCGCGCTGCTGGCGGTCCCCGCGCTCGGGTCGATCGCCGCCGAGCCGCTGTACAACCTGGTGGACACGGCCATCGTCGGGCACCTGGGCCGGGCGCCGCTTGACTCCCTCGCCATCGCCACCAGCGCCCTGGCGGTCGTCGCCTGGGTATCGATCTTCCTGAGCACCGCCACCACCTCCACCGTCGCCAGGCTCGCCGCGGCCACCGGCTCCACCGGGGCGGCGGTGGGCCGCGCGGTCGGAGCGGCCTACGTGATCGCGCTGGCCTGGGGGACCGCGGTCGCCGCCGCGCTCGCCCTGGCGGCACCCTGGGCGGCCCAGGCCCTGGGCGCGCACGGGGCGGTCGAGGTCGGCGCGACCGGCTACCTGCGCATCTCGGCCATCGGGATGCCGTTCCTCTACCTGTCCTACGCGGGCAACGGCCACCTCACCGGCCTGGCCAACACCACCAGGCCGCTGCGGATCGCGGTCAGCGCCAACATCCTGAACGCCGCGGCCGAGGTAACCCTGGTCTTCGGGCTGCACAGCGGACTGCGCGGCTCGGCGTGGGGGACCGTCGCCGCGCAGGTGGCGGCGGCCGCCTGGTACGCCCGCGCCTCCTGGCAGCAGGGGCCCGCCCGGCCCCGCGGGCCCGGACGGGCGGAACTGGCGAGCCTGGTGCGCGACGGCCACCAGCTGTCGGTCCGCACCATCGCCCTGGGCCTGGTCCCGCTGGCCGCGACCGCGATCGTGGCCCGGCTGGGCCCGGTCCAGCTCGGCGGCTACCAGGTCGCCTACCGCCTGTGGTACATGCTGGCGCTGTGCCTCGACGCCCTCGCCGTGCCCGGCCAGGTGTACGTGAGCGCGAGCCTGGGCGCCGGCCAGCCGCAGGAGGCCCGCCGTACCGGCCGCCGCGTCCTGGTCCTCGGGCTGGCCGCCGGGACGGCGCTGGCCGTCATCACCGCGGGCCTGGCCCTGACGGCGCCCTTCTTGTTCACCTCTGACCCCGCCATCCGCCACGCCGCCGTCATCGGCCTGCTCGCCTCCGCGCTCACCCAGCCGCTGGCGGCCATTGCCTACGTCCTGGATGGCCTCATCCTCGGGATCGGCGACTACGCGGCCATGCGCCAGGCCATGATCGGCGCGATCATCGGCTTCGCACCGCTCGCCGTCCTCACGGCCCGCTTCCACTGGCTGGGCCAGCCCGGCATCTGGGCCGCCCTTGGCCTTTGGCTCGCCACCCGCTCGGCGCTGCTCGGCCGGCGCTGGGCCGTTCCTTTCCGCCAGAACGGGCCCGCATACTGTAGCCACCATGAGAGCCGCCGTTTACCGGGAAACCGGAGCCGCCCGCGACGTCATCAGCGTCGAGGAGGTGCAGCTCCCGGAGCCTGGCCCGGACGAGGTCCTGGTGCGAGTGCACGCCTCAGGCATCAACCCGACCGACTATAAGAGCCGCTCTGGCGCCACCGTCCGTCCCATCGACGGCTTCCAGGTCCCGCACCAGGATGGCGCGGGCGTGATCGAGGCGGTCGGCCCCGGCGTCGACGCCGGGCGCGTGGGACAGCGGGTGTGGCTGTGGCAGGCGGCGGCCGGGCGGCGCTGGGGCACCGCGGCCGAGCGCACCGTGGTCCCGGTTGGCCGCACGGTACCGCTGCCCGACGGCATCTCGTTCGAGCTGGGCGCGTCGCTTGGCGTGCCGGCCATGACCGCGCACCGCTGCCTGCTGGCCGACGGGCCGATCGCCGGGAAGACCATCCTCGTCTCCGGCGGCGCCGGCGCGGTCGGGCACTACGCGATCGAGCTGGCCAAGTGGGCCGGCGCCCGCGTCGTCACCACGGTGAGCGGGCAGGCCAAGGCCGACCTCGCCGCCAGGGCCGGGGCTGACCTGGTGGTGAACTACCGCGAGGCCGACGCGCTCGAGCAGATCAAGGCGTTCCGCCCGACCGTGGACCGGGTCGTGGAAGTCGCACTCGGCGCGAACCTCGCCCTTGACCTGGCTCTCGCCCATCCCGACACCGTCGTGGTCAGCTACGCCACCGAGGCATCCAACCCGGTGCTGCCGGTCCGCGACTGCATGACCGCCAACGTGGTGCTGCGGTTCGCCCTCCTCTACACCGTTCCGCCCGCCGCGCTCGACGCCGCCGCCGCCGACATCACCGCCGCCTTGCAGGTCGGCGCGCTGACCGAGCTGCCGGTCCACAGGTTCCCGCTCGCGCAGACCGCCGCCGCCCACGAGGAGGCCGAATCCGGCGCGGTCGGCAAGGTCATCGTCGAGCCGTAACCCCGCTCCCTCGGCCGGGCACCACAAGCAGAGCGTCCCGCCCACGCGGGGCGCTCGCCGCGGCCTGCTGCCGCGACCCGGATTACCTCGACGGGCCGCCGAAAATGCGGACGCCGAGGCGCTCATGCCGGCCCGTGCCGTGGCAGCGGGGACACTTGCGCTCCGGGTGGTCGGAGTAGGTCAGGTCAGAGTTCCGGCTACTCGAGTCGCACCGCTTGCACCGGGTGGTCGGGCGGAAACGAAGCGACAGATAGTAGCCTAGTGTTGCGAATACGACAATGAGCAATAGAACGGACATTTTGTTGCCCCCGTCAGGGAGTGACGGAAAGGCCTGAGGCGGCCTAGTGGGGGAGATTATAAGGCAGCCGCATTCCGAGTCGTGACTATTTTACGAGACCTTGGCTTTTTATCCGCACCCACTGAGCAACGCTAGTTAATTCCTGTGACCTGCGTGCTTGCCGTTCTCAATGCGCACCGACCTCGCTGTCCGCACCGCCGGAGATGACGTTTCTGCGATCATTCATGCCAATGAGGCCCACAGAACATGCCCTCCGCAACCCGATCATTACGACCCCGTCCCGCCGCCACATTGCCCCACCCAAAATTCGCCCCACCGCCACGACACCTATGCCGCACCGCTGCTCTTGTGGCGCTGCGGGGCGTGGCCCTCGCGACAGCTATGCCGCAGCGCTGCCGTGGGGGCGGCAGCTATGACGCACCGCTGCTGCTGGGGCGCTGCTGGGGCGTGGCCCTCGCGACAGCTATGCCGCAGCGCTGCTGTGGGGGCGGCAGCTATGCCGCAGCGCTGCTGTGGGGGCGGCACCTATGACGCACCGCTGCTGCTGGGGCGCTGCTGGGGCGTGGCCCTCGCGACAGCTATGCCGCAGCGCTGCTGTGGGGGCGGCAGCTATGACGCACCGCTGCTGCTGGGGCGCTGCTGGGGCGTGGCCCTCGCGACAGCTATGCCGCAGCGCTGCTGTTGGAGCGCGGCCATCAAGGCGGCACCTATGACGCAGCGCTGCTCTTGGGGGCGCCGTCGCCACGACAGTGATGCGGCAGCGTTGCTGGGGCGCCGCGGGCGGGCGGCGGGGCGGCGGGGCTGGACGCGGGGGGCGGGCGGGCGAAGGCCCTCGGTAGGCTTAGCGGACATGGAACAGCGGATTCTTGGGCAGACCGGGCGGCCGGTCTCAGTGGTCGGACTCGGCACGTGGCAGCTCGGCGCGGACTGGGGCAGCGTCAGCGAGGCGGATGCCTTCGCCGTCCTTCAGGCGGCGGCGGACGCGGGGGTCACCTTCTTTGACACCGCCGACGTGTATGGCGACGGGCGCAGCGAGCAGGTCATTGGCCGTTTCCTGGCCGGCAACCCCGACAGCGGCATCATGGTGGCGACCAAGATGGGCCGCCGGGTGGCGCAGGTGCCCCAGAACTACGTGCTCGACAACTTCCGTGCGTGGACGGACCGGTCCCGGCGCAACCTCGGGGTCGAGCGGCTTGACCTCGTGCAGCTGCACTGCCCGCCAACCCCGGTCTACTCGACGGACGCGGTCTACGAGGCGCTCGACACGCTAGTCGCCGAGGGGCAGATCGCGGCCTACGGCGTCAGCGTGGAGACCTGCGCCGAAGCCCTCGCCGCGATCGCGCATCCTGGCGTCGCCTCGGTCCAGATCATCCTCAACGCGTTCAGGCGCAAGCCACTGGATGAGGTGCTGCCCGCGGCGGCGGCCTCAGGGGTCGGCATCATCGTGCGGGTGCCGCTGGCGTCCGGCCTGCTGTCCGGTCGGTACACCCCGGACACGGCCTTCGCGGCCGATGATCACCGCAATTACAACCGGCACGGCGAGGCCTTCGACGTGGGCGAGACGTTCTCTGGTGTCGACTACGCGGCCGGCGTTCAGGCCGCGGCCGACTTCACCGCGATCGCGGCCGATGAGTACCCGCACGCGACGGCCGCGCAGGCCGCCCTGCGCTGGGTCATTCAGCAGCCGGGCGTCAGCACGGTCATCCCCGGGGCGCGCAGCCCGCAGCAGGCACAGCAGAACTCCGCCGCGGCCGGCCTGCGGCCGCTGGGCGACACGGCCCTCGGGCGGATAGCGGAACTGTACGACAAGTACTTCCGCGCGGAGATCCACGGCCGCTGGTAGCCATCAGCCCTTGTTAAGCAGGTGGTCCGGCGGGAGCACCTGGTGAGTACTGGCCGGCGGGCAGGGCGCGGCAGGGGCCGATGCTGAAAAGCCATCGTCTCGAGACTAAACGGGAATCCATCTCGCTATCTCGGCGATCTTGGCCCCTACCCACCCAGCGCGGATCTTGTTACAGTCGATCCACGTTACTGGCCGGTTTCCTAAGACTTTGTCCTAGTACTACTCACCAGCGGCCCAAGGGACTTGGCGTGCCTACTGTGCGGGAGGATCGGCCGCGGCCGAGTGCGAGGACTCGCGCAGAACGTGCCTTGCGCCTACTGGCCCACCTGCGGTCGAATCCGCGCGCCCGGCTCGCCCTGCTCCTTATCGTGCTGGCCTTCTGCGGCTATGGGCTGGCCATCGAGTGGTCAGGAGTGCAGTTGGTCATCGACCGGCTGCACTGGTACGCGTTCGCCGGGTCGGTGGCCGTGACCATGGCCGGGACGTGGGCCATGATGATGGCCTGGCGGGCGCTGCTGGCCGATCTAGGCTCGCCGCTGCCCGTCCTCGCCACGACCCGCATCTCGTTCGTCAGCCAGCTGGCCAAGTACGTGCCCGGTGCCGTCTGGTCCTTCGCTGGCCACGTGGAGCTCGGCTATGACAAGGGCGTGCCCCGGCTCCGTGGCGCGGCGTCGGTCGTGATGGCGCTGGGGGTAGCCGTGGCCGTGGGCCTGGTGATCGCCGCGGCTGGGCTGCCGCTGGCCTCGGCCTCGGCCGCCCGGCACTACCTGTGGCTGCTGGCCACGATCCCGGTGCTCGTGGTGTGCCTGTGCCCCCCGGTCCTCGGGTGGCTCACCGACCGGCTCCTTGGCCTCATGCGGATGCAGCGGCTCGCGCGGCGGCCGACCTGGCGTGGCCTGCTGGTAGCGGTCGGCTGGAGCGTGCTCGGCTGGTCGTTGCAGGGCGTGGGGGTATGGGTGCTGCTGGCCAGCGTGAGCGGTCGTGGCCTGCACGTGCTGCTGCTGGCCGTCGCCGGGTACGCGCTGGCATTCTCGGCCTCGCTTGTGCTCGTGGTCTTTCCCGGGGGTATCGGGCCGCGTGAGCTGATCCTGATCGCCACGCTCGCCCCCGTACTTGACCGGCCGGCGGCGCTGGCGCTCGCGCTGGTCGTCCGCGTGGCGACGACGGTCTCCGACCTGGCCTGGGGCGGGATCGGCCTGCTCATCGGACGCCGCGCGCTTGCGGCCGCGCCGCGCGCCGACGCGGGCCGCCGCTTCGACGCCATCTCGCGCGTCGACGCCGAGCCGCGCCTTGGCCCCGGCGCTCAAGGGCTGTCATGACGGGCCGGGACAAGACGGTGGGCATGCGGCTGCCGGCTCCCAGGGACGGCCAGGTGACGCTGGCCCAGGCGGCCCCCTCAGCGGCGCCCCTGGACGTGGCGGTCGCGCCGTCGGCCTCATCCGGGCGGCACGTGGCGTTCATCGCGTGGCGGGACCTGGCTAACCCGCGGGCCGGCGGGTCGGAAGTCCTGGTGGACCGGCTGGCACGGGGGCTGGTCGCCCGCGGCGACCGGGTGACGCTGCTGGCCGGAGGGCCGGCGGAAGCGCGCGACTACCGCGTGGTCAGGAACGGCGGCACCTACACGCAGTTCCCGCGGGCGCCGCTGGCCTACCGTCGGCACCTGCGGGACGCGCACCTGGTCGTCGAGGTGTGCAACGGGATGCCGTTCCTCACGCCGCTGTGGTGCCGGCGCCCGACCATCTGCCTGGTCAACCACATGCACACCGAGCTGTGGGAGCTGCGGTTCCCTGCGCCAGTCGCGGCGCTTGGCCGGGCCGTCGAGAACCGGCTGATGCCGTGGGCGCACCGGGACAACCTGTTCCTCACCGTGTCCAACTCGACGGCCGACTCCCTGCGGGCGATCGGCGTCGGCGCGAACCGCATCAGGCAGATCTGCAACGGCGTGGTGCAGCCGGACCCGCCGACCCCGCGGTCACCGGAGCCGATGTTCCTGTCGTTCGGCCGCCTGTGCGACTACAAGCGCGTTGACCTCCTGCTGAAGCTGTGGCAACGGGTCCGGCCGGTCACCGGCGGCACCCTGGTGATCGCGGGAGACGGCCCGGAGCGGCCCCGGCTCGAGGCCATGGCCGGCCCGGGCGTGATCTTCACCGGCCGGGTCAGCGAGGAAGAGAAGCACCGCCTGATGTGCGCCGCCTGGCTGCTGCTGCACCCGGCGCTGATCGAGGGCTGGGGGATCGTGGTCGCCGAGGCGGCCATCCGGGGCACTCCGGCCGTCGGCTTCGACGTCCCCGGCCTGCGTGACTCGGTTATCCACGGTGAGACAGGGCGGCTGGTCGGCAGCGAGGGGGAGTTCGCGTCGGCCTGGGCGTCCCTCGCGCTCAACCACGACGCCAGGCGGGCCATGGGCGTGGCGGCGGCGCACCGGGCAGAACGGCTGCACTGGTCGCTGGCCGTCGAGGGCTTCGCGCAAGTCGCGGACGAGGCGCTCGCGCGGGCCGCGGGGATGCGGGCAGGCCGGTGACCACCGCGACGCCGGCGGCGGCCTCGTTCCTGCTGGCGCGGGCACGCAAGAAGTGACGCGGGGAGAGACTGACGGACCTGGGAGCCGGGTGGCCTACTGGCTTCCCGGTGAAGCACGAATCGTACACCTGAAGGACGCTGATGACCCAACAAGGCCTGGCCCGGTCGGTGCGCCTGTTCCGGCTGTTCCTGCGCGAGCAGACCGATCCCGGGCTGTTCTACACCAGCCTGGCGCAGGACGCTGTGCGGCAGCTCGCCGCCTACGGCGCGCCGGCCGGGAAGACCGTGATCGACGTGGGTGGCGGTGCGGGCTACTTCACCGCGGCATTCCGGGCCGCCGGCGCGGACTGCTACCTCTTCGAGCCCGACCTGGACGAGATGGTCGGCCGCGGCCCGGTCAGTGACGGCACGGTGAAGGATGGTGTCGTGCTCGCCGACGGGTACTGGCTGCCGGTCCGCGATGGGTGCGCCGACATCTGCTTTTCCTCCAACGTCCTTGAGCACGTCGCCGACCCGATCGGCCTGATCGGCGAGATGATCCGGGTCACCCGGCCGGGTGGCCTCATCTACCTGTCGTTCACGAACTGGTACTCCCCGTGGGGCGGCCACGAGATGTCGCCCTGGCACTACCTGGGCCCGCGGCTGGCCGAGCGACGCTACCGCGCCCGGCACGGCCACGCACCCAAGCACCACGTTGACGGCAACCTCTACCGCATCCACGTCGGGCAGACGCTCGCGATGGCCCGGTCACTGCACGGGGCGCGGATCGTCGATGCGCTGCCGCGCTACTACCCCCGCTGGTGCCGGTTCGTCGTCCGGATCCCCCTGCTCCGGGAGGTGCTGACCTGGAACCTCTTGCTGGTGCTGCGCAGGACGGCGTGAGCCAGGGACCCGGGGTGAGCCAGGGACCCGGGGTGAGCCAGGGACCCGGGGTGAGCCAGGGATACGGGGTGAGCCAGGGATACGGCGTGAGCCAGGGACCCGGGGTGACCGAGCGCGACGCGACCGGCCCCGGCCAGCACGCCGACTCGACGCCAGCGACGACCGCCGCGGGCCGGGTGGCCGTCCCCGATCGGGCCGAACTGCTCCCGCGCCACCCAGGACCCCGGCCGCCGCTGGTGATCGCCTGGCCCGCCAGCCCCGGCCGGCCGGGCGAGCCGCTATCGCTGCGCGACCGCTGGTGCTTCCTCGCGGTCTTCCTGATCAGCGTGCTCGTGTTCATCAGTGCCGATACCGGCCGGATGATCTACGACACCAAGCTGGGCGTGGACATCGACGCGGCTGGCTTCCTCGCCCGGCTGTGGCAGCTGTGGGATCCGCTGGAGTGGTTCGGCACGCTGCAGAACCAGTACATCGGCTACGCCATCCCCATGGCGCCGTTCTACCTGCTCGGCCAGCTTGCCCGCGTTCCGGTCTGGCTGATCGAGCGGCTCTGGATGGCCACGCTGGTTACTGTCGGCTTCGCCGGCGTGGTCAGGCTCGCGCGGGCACTTGGCGTCGGGACCGACGGCACCCGGTTGCTGGCCGGCGCGCTCTACGTCCTGTGGCCTGAGGTCACGATCGTGATCGGGTCGACCTCCGTGTCGGCCCTGCCCAACCTCGTGCTGCCCTGGGCGGTCCTGCCGCTAGTCGGCGCGGCCCGCGGCACCCGCCCGGCCGGCCGGGCGGCGGCGCTGTCCGGGCTGGCGATCGCGGCGATGAGCGGCGTCAACGCGGCCGTCACCGGCTACGCCCTGATCATGCCGGCCCTGTTCATCCTCATCGAGGCGCGCGGCCGGCTGCGGATAGCGCTGCTGGCCCGGTGGCTCGCCGCGGTCCTCGCCGGGACGGCGTGGTGGCTGGTCCCGCTGCTGCTGCAGGGCAAGTACTCGTTCAACTTCCTGCCGTACATCGAGCAGTCCGCCACCACCTTCCAGACGATGTCGGCGGACGCGTTCCTGCGCGGCGCGGGCAACTGGACCGCCTACCTGAACCTGGGCGCCCCGTGGCTGCCGGCCGGCTGGTCGGAGGTGACCACGCCCGCCGCGATCATCGCCTCGGGCCTGGCCGCGGCCACCGGCCTGTACGGGCTGACCCGGCGGGACATGCCGGTGCGGCGCTGGCTGCTGGCCAGCCTGGGGCTGGCCGCCGCCGTGGCGCTGAGCGGCTACTGGGGACCGCTGGGCGACCCGCTGAGCGGGGCGGTGGATTCCGTCTTCAACGGCGCGCTGGCCCCGCTGCGCAGCGTCTACAAGCTTGAGACGGTTGTCGGGCTCGCGGTGGCCCTCGGCTGCGCGCACGCGGTCTCCCGCTGGTCCCTGGCCGAGTTGCCGGTGCGGGCCGGCCGCGTGCCGGTCAGCGCGGTGATCGCCCCACTGGCCGCACTCGCCCTCGCCGGGCTGGCGGTGCCACAGCTATCGGGGCAGGTACTGAATCCGGGATCGTTCGGCAAGGTCCCCGCCTACTGGTACCAGGTGTCCGATTACCTTTCTGTTCACTCCCCGCGCCAGACGGCGCTGGTCGTGCCGGGGGACGCCCACGGCCAGTACCTGTGGGGCGAGACGAACGACGAGCCGCTGGAGCCGCTGGCCAGCTCGCCCTGGGCCGAGCGGTCGCAGGTTCCGTACGGCGGCGCCGGATCGCAGGCCTTCCTCAGCGCCGCCGAGCAGGCCGTCGACTCGGGCAACGCGGTACCGGGCCTGCCCGTCTACCTGGCCCGGGCGGGCATCCGCTATGTCGTGGTCCGTAACGACCTGTCCCCGGCGATGCTCGGCTACGTGTCGCCGCGGGTCGTCAACCAGACGATGGCGCTGTCCGGCTTCGAGCGGGTGGCCGCCTTCGGCCCGGCAATCCAGTCTTCTCCCACCTACCCCGACGCCGAGCCAGCCAGAACGGGACCTGAGCCGCGCTACCCGGCGATGGAGGTCTTCCAGGCGGCCAATCCGGCCTGGCGGCCCGCCAGCCCCCTGTCCGTGCTCCCGACGGCGGGCACGGTCCTGGTCAACGGCGGCCCCGGCTCGTTCTTGCAGCTCGCCGGGCAGGGGATCGTGACCACCCAGCCCGCGGTGATCGCGGGCGACCCGGTGCCCGCCCGTCCGAGCCTGTGGGCCATCACCGACGGGCAGCGCCGCCAGGACGACGACTTCCCGATGCCGAACCAGGACCTGTCCTTTACCTACACGGCGACCGAGACCAACCCGCCGGACTCACAGCTCGGCGGGGCCGGCGGCCCGCCACGGCAACTGCTGCCTGTGCCGGCCGCCGGGCACCAGACGGTGGCCGTGCTGGCCGGCGCGCAGCAGGTCACCGCGTCATCGTACGGAAGCTGGCTCGACCAGGAGCCGCAGTACGACCCGGTCAACGCCTTTGATGACAACCCGGCCACCGCGTGGTCGGAGGGATCCCCAGATACTCCGGTCGGCCAGTGGATCCAGGTCACCTTCGATCACCCGCTGGACCTGCCCGCCACGATCGGCATCCGGCTGCTTGACGACAACCCCAAGCGGTCGGTCGCCACCCAGGTCCGGGTGTCGACCGCGGCGGGAACGGTCACCACCAACCTGGCAGGCACCCCGGCCGCGCAGCCGCTGCGGGTGCGGCCGGGACCCTCGGGGTGGCTGCGCATCACGATCACCGGTGCCCGCGTCCCGCTGGCCGGCGGGCCCGGTGCCGGGTTCAGCAGCGTGAGCATTCCCGGCGTGCGGGTGACCCGGTACCTGGAGCCGGCCGAGGACCCCGCGGGCAGCGCCGCCCCCTCGGTCGCCTACTCCTTCTCCCAGCAGGTAGCATCCCCCGTGGCCGCGATCGGCCCGCAAGCCAGCGAGGTGCTCGCCCGGACGTTCGGTGTCCCGTCGGCCCAGCAGGTCACGGTGGCGGCCCTGGCCACGGCCGCGCCGGGCACCGCGCTCACGCGGCTCATCAGCTTCCTGGCCGGCAGGCAAGCCGGCGCGACCGACCGCAACGCCGCCTTCCTGGTCGCCTGCGGGCGCGGGCCACAGCTGCGCGTCGACGGGACTAGCTATCCGACCTCCGTGACCGGAACGCTGGCTGACCTGAGAAAGCGGCTGCCGGTCAAGGTCTCGCTGTGCACCGACGGCGGGCAGCTGCCGCTCGGCGCCGGGCAGCACTGGCTGACGGTGGCGCCGTCGTCGGCGTTCGTCGTGACGGACCTGGACCTGCGGACGGCGCCGGCAGCCTCAGGCCCGGGCTCGCCTTCCGCCGCTTCCGGCGGGCAGCGCGGGGTGCGGGTGCTGAGCTGGGCCGATGATGACCGCAGCGTGCGCATCAAGCCGGGACCGCAGTCCTACCTGGAGGTCCACGAGAACTTCGACGCGGGCTGGCAGGCCACCTTGAACGGGCGGCCGCTGACCGGCGTCGAGCTCGACGGCTGGCAGCAGGCCTTCCTTGTGCCCGCGGGCTCGGGCGGCCTGATCAAGCTGAAGTTCGCGCCCACCACCGTCTACCACGGGGCGCTCATCATCGCGGCGGCAGCGCTAGTGGTGCTGGTACTCGCCGCGACCGTCCCCGCCGCGCTCTGGCCCGCCGGGTGGCGGGGCAGGCGGCGACCCAGGCGCCGCAGCCGGCCGCGCCAGTCAGGGCCGCGCCAGTCAGGGACGTCGCAGCCAGCGACGCCCCAGCCATGGACGCCACAGCCGTGGGGAGCGATCGACGCCGGCCAGCCCGGCGGGCCGCTCACGTGGATCGCGGGCCGGCCGGTGGCCCGCATGGTCGCCGCGCTCATTCCGCTTGCGCTGCTCATCGGGATCGCAGGCGGGCCGGTGGCGTTCGTGGTGCCGGCGGTTGCCTGCGTCGCGTACTGGCGGCCACGCTGGCTGCCGTGGGTGACGTTCGGCGCGATGGTGCTGGCCGGCCTGGTGGCGGCCACGGGCCATCCCTGGGCGATGGGCAGCGGTTCCTTCAGCGGCCTGGCCCAGGCCTGCGCGCTGGTGGCGCTGACCGCCACGCTCATCCCCGATATCGCCCGCGTGGCCACCGGTGGCAGCGCGCCCGGGTCAGCCGGCCGGCAGGGGGACGTCCCGTGAGGCCCGGCCCGGCACGCCCGGGTCAGCGGCGGCGCCCCAGGGAGCAAGGCCCGCCGTTCGCCCTGCTCGATGAGCTGGCCTGCTATCACCACGCGCCCGACGAGCCCAACAACGTGCACATCGAGGCGCTGGTGCCCGGTCATCTTGACGAGCGTGCCCTGCGGCAGGCGGTGACCGAGGCGATCGCGGCTGCCCCGAGGGCGTCCGGCCGGATGGCGGCGGGCAGTGCCTTGCGCTGCCGTTACCGGTGGGAGTTCCCGCCCGTTCCCGACGTTGATCCCCTGTCGCGAGCCACCTGGTCGTCCCAGGATGAGCTGGCCGCCCTGCGCAACCGCTTCCTGGCGGACGCGCCGCCGTTGCGCACCTCGCCGCCGGTCCGGCTGCTGCTGGCAACCGGGCCGGGGGAGAGCTGCGTGATCCTGAACGCGCACCACGCCGCCCTTGACGGCATATCCAGCCTGGCCCTGCTGCGCGATATCGCCGCGCGGTACCAGGCAATCACCGGGGCGCGGGAGCCGGCACCCGCTGAACCGGTACCGCCGGCCACCGCTGCGCCGGCCGGGAGACAGGCCCCGGCATCAGCCGACCAGCCACAAGCATCAGCCGACCAGCCGCCGGCGGGCCGAGGATCGCGCCGGTCCCTCGCCCGCGCGCTGCGGCGATATCCGGCTGCCCGGATCGCCACCGACCGGGACCACCGAGACCACCAGGACCACCGGGACCGCGGGGACCGCGGGGACCGCGGGGGCCACCAGGACCGCGGGGACCGCGGGCACCGCGAGGACCGCCGCGGCCGGCGAGGCGGCCATGGGGTCCGGCTGCTGGTCCTGCCCGCCGTGCCCAGGCCGCCGTCCGGCTCGACGGTGACTGACGTGCTCGTCGCCGCCCTGATCGCGACGGTCGCCAGCTGGAACGCGTCCCATCGCCGTGCGCCGCGCACGATCGCGATCAGCGTCCCGGTGAGCGTGCGCGGCCCGGGCCTGCCCGCGGTGGCAGGCAACCGCACGCGGACCGTGACGGTCATCGTCAGCCCACGCACGGCGGCCGCCCAGCCGTCCGTGCTGCTCGCCGAGGTGAGCAGGCAACTGTCCGCGACCAGGCAGGCGCGTCCGCAGGAGACCTCCGCCGGGATCCTCGACGCGACGCCGGGCTGGTGCCCCGTCGTGCTCAAGCGGCTGGCCCTCAGGGTCGCCATGCGCACCGTCGGTCCGGTCGTGTGCGACACGACGATGCTCTCCAACCTCGGCACCGTCGCCGGGCCGCTATGGCCCGGGCCGGGTGGCCCGGCACGGATCGCGTTCTCGTCCCCGGTGCACATGCCGCGTGGCCTGGCGGTCTCGGTGGTGACGGCCGACGGCCAGCTCCAGGCGGCGTTCCGGTACCTGTACGCCGTGCTTGATGACGCGGCCGCGGCCCGGCTGGCGGAGATCTTCGCGGCCACGCTTGAGGAGTTCACCGACGTCGAGGGAGATGCTCATGGTCTTGCCGGAAGGGCTCCTGGCGATCCTCGCCTGTCCAGTCGACAAGGGCGACCTGCTGTACCTCGCTGACGAGGAGCTGCTGTACAACCCGCGGCTGCGGCGCGCTTACCGGGTGGAGGGCGGCATTCCGGTGCTGCTCGCCGAGCGGGCCGAGTCCATCGGTGAGCAGGAGCACGAGCGCCTGATCGGGCGGACAGGCGATGACGGCGCCCAGGGACCGCGCCCCACGACAAGCCCCCGGTTAGCGACGAGTGCCTCGCGGCGGCCCGGCGTCAGCCGGCTACCGGGGTGGCAGGGACCGCCGGGCCGGTCGACGCCGGCAGGAGCCCGCCGGCCTCAACGTCGCCGATGCAGGGCAGCGGGCCGCTCAGCGGCTGGACGAGAACCGCCCCCGAGCTGCCCTGGACCGGGAGGTAACCGGAGTGCAGGCCCGCCTCGACCGACAGGACCCGCGTCCGGCCGCCATAGCTGACGAGCACCCGTCCCTGGCTTCCGGCCAGGAAGCCGATCCGCAGCGTCGTGGCGGAGGTCGCCACCGAGGTCAGTGGTATGACGGCGATGCTGGCGCCGGAGTTCCAGCACGACTTTCCCGCCGGCCGCGCCGGGCTCACCACGCCGACGATGCCGGCCGGCACGAGCTGGCCGAGGCTGTTGAATTCCCTGAGGTTGTCGATGGTGCCGTCGGGCTGGGTGACGAACCGGGGCCTGCTGCCAGGCAGCCCGGCCAGCAGCGGGGACAGCACGCTGGAGGTGCTGGTCACTGGCCCGAAGAGCCCGCCGGTGACGCCGGACGGAGTCGGCGCGTCGACGATGACCGTGCCGGCGGGCGCCTGGTCCAGGGCCACTCGCGCGGTGGCGATGTAACCGCGGGCACTGGCCGCCGCCAGGTCCGGCGGGTAGTCGTAGAACGACCAGAGCGAGCCGATGATGATCGCCGTGACTAGCGTGGTCGTCGCGGCCAGCTCCGGCCGGCTGAGGCGCCGCGACGTCCGCCACGGCGCGGCACCGTCGACGAGCGGCAGGAAGGAAAGCCCCAGGCACAAGACCAGGATGCCGGTGGCGTCCCAGGCGTACCTGGCCGACAGGCCCTGCACCACGCCGGCGATGAGGCCGGACCGGCCGAACGCGACCGCCGCGATGTCCACCACCACGGTCCACCCGGCCAGCATCGCCCACGCCTGCCATACCCGCCACGCCCGCATCAGGCTCGCCAGCACGACGACGAGGCCGACCGCCCCGGAGGCCCAGATCAGCGCGGCCGGGGGACTGGTCAGCGCCTGCACGCCGACGCCGGCCCAGCGCCATGGCCCGCCGAAGGCGCCGGGCAGGAAGGTCTTGCGCAGCAGCGTGCCCGCATAGGTCAGGTCGCTGGCGACGGTGGCGGGCGGCCCCGACGGCGCGGGCGAGGCATCCAGCTGGCTGACGTAGAACACCAGGTACCCGGCGGCCAGTGCGACGTACAGCGTCCACGCACGCCAGTGCTCGCGCAGTGCGGGCCACAACGCACGCGACCATGTGCCCGGGGTGAAGAACGCTGACGTGAGGACGAACAGCAGCAGCGGCGTCGCCGCCCCCTGCACGCCCGACGCCATCGCGACCGCCATCGCGGCCGCGGCGGCGACGGCGCGGGAGTACCGCCTGGTGCGCAGGTAGCGTACGTGAGCGTCCACGGCGCAGAAGATGGCCAGCTGCATCGGCAGCTGCTCAAGCGCGACCGTCCACCAGGACAGGCCCGGCAGCGACAGCGGGTCGAGCATGTACAGCGCCAGCAGCAGCAGCACCCATGGCCGGTCGCCGAACAGCGTCCGCAGCATGCGCAGCAGCGCGAGGCAGGTGGCGCCGAGCAGCAGCAGCGTCACCAGGGTGGCGAGCGACCAGTCGTCGGGAGAAGACTGCTGGGTCAGCCAGGCGATGGCCGCGCCCACGACGTTCAGCTGGCTACCGTTCACCCACGTCAGGAAGCCCCAGCTCAGCCCCATCGTGGACGCGCGTTCCAGGTAGTAGTAGTCGTCCAGCCGGAAGAAGGAGCGCCCGAGGAAGCCGGCCTTCCACCACAGTTGCAGGCCGATGAGGACCAGGCCGACGGCCAGGATCCAGTTGGCGCGCAGCCACCGCGCGGGCCCCTGCGGTTCCCGGCGCGCCGCCGGTATCTCCAGTGCCCGCGACGTCTCCGTCACGATGGCCCTCCCTCTTGACTGATCAGCATTCCGGGCGGCCTCAGCCGGATGCCGGCACGGCGGGAACAGGCGTGTCCGACTGGTTCTGGAATATGGTGCCGACCGCGATGTTGCCGACGCACAGGCTCGCGGGAGCCTTGGCCATGATGGTGACCTGGCTTCCGCTGCCGTAGACGGGGAGGTAGGCGGTGTTCTCGCCCCGCTTGAGTGCCAGCGGCGTCCAGCGATCGCCGAAGAAGACAGAAACCTGCTGGGCGATCGAGGAGATGTAGGACATGCGCAGGGTCCACGGGCCGTGGGTGACGTTGGCCGTGCTGTTCAGCGGCACATCGATGTATTGCTGACTTGACGGCCAGCAGCTGTCGCCCGTCGGCATCAGGCCGCTGTAGGGGCCGACGATGGCCGCGGGCCACAGGCGTCCGTCAGAGGTGAACACCTTGAGGTTGGCGATCGTGCCGTAAGGCTGGCTGATCCAGTGGATCTTGCCCGGCGCCATCGCGCCGATCACCTGGTCGTCGTACCCGCCCGGCCCGAGCAGGAGGGATGCCATCACGCTCGGCGGCGCCAGGCCGTCAACCACGACGGTGCCGGGCGGTACCTCCTTCAGCGCCTGCCTGGCCGTTGCGAAGAACGACCGGCCCGGCTGGCTCGTGGTGGACCCCACGTACGTCTGGACCGAGTACACCGAGCCAATGGCGAACGCCGTGAGGATGAAGCAGGTCACGACCGGCGTCACTGGCGCCGGCATCGCCAGCGCCTGGCGCCTGGCGCCCCGATCCAGCTGGCCGGCGCGCTGATCCACCCGGCCGGCCACTGGCCACAGGGCCAGGCCGAGGCAGATCACGAGAATCGAGACCGCGTCGGCCACGTAGTGGGTGTCGAGGCCGAGGAACACCGTCAGCGCGGGATCCTCGAGCGTGGTGCGGCCGATAATGATCGGCACCATGTCGGCCACGAGTATCCAGGCGGCCAGGATTGCCCACGCTCGCCAGGCATGCCTGCGGTACCAGATGGTCGCGGCCATGACGGCGATGGCGGCAATCCATGACAGCCACATGAGCGCGTCGGGCGGTGTCGCGAACGCGTCGATGCCGTTACCGAACCACCGCCACGGCCCGCCGAAGGCGCCGGGCACGAAGCTGTCCTTGAGCAGCTCAGCCAGGAAGGTCCCGACGCCATGCGGGGCGGTGACCTTCGTGGGCAGGGCGCCGGGCTGCATCAGCTCGACGGTGAAGAACGCGCCGTAACCGGCGAACAAGATCAGGTACAGCACCCAGGCCCGCCAGTGCGCGGTCAGCGCACGGAACATCGCCCGCGGCCATCGTCCCTCGACGAAGTAGGCGGACGTGATGACGAGCAGCAAGAACGGCAGGATCAGGCCCTTGTCGGAAAAGAGCATGGCCACCAGCATCCAGGCGGCCGCCGCGATCAATGGCCGGCGGTGACCCGAGCTCAGGTAGCGGACGTGCGCGTCCACCGCCATGAAGATCGCCAGCTGCAGCCCGACGCCCTCGATGCCGTTGGACCACCAGACCAGGTCGGGGATGGTCAGGGGGCACAGCAGGAAGATCGTGAGCGGGATCAAGATCGCCGGGCGGTTCCCGAACAGCGTGCGCAGCAGGCGGAGCAGGGCCAGGCAGCCGGCCAGCTGGAGCGCCAGGAGCACGAAGGCCACCAGGGCCCAGTTGTACTCCGAGATCCTGGCGATCACCCACGCCAGCGCGAACGGGCCGATATCCACATGGCCTGCCTGTGCCTTCGTCAGGTAGCTCCAGGTGAATCCGTTGAAGGTGGCCCGGTCGAAGTAGGTGAAATCGTCCTGCCAGAAGTAGAAGTGCGACAGGACAGCGGCCTTCCATATGAGCTGCGCCGCGATGAGGGTGAACGCTGCCACGCTGACGCCGTGCTTACGGGCGACGAGCGTAATGAAATAACGCCACAGGATGCTCTCGTCGTCGGTCCGCCGCCCGCTGGCCGGCAAAGCGGCGTGATGCGGCTCTAGTGTCACCTCAGGCCTGCCGTGTCACTTGAGTCACTGCCCGCGCCAGCCTGGCACAGTGACTGAGGGCAACGTCGCCGCTTGTCCCCTTCGGTCATGACCGCCTCCACCGCTTTCCGCGCCAGGTGCGCGGATTATCCCATTGCCGCATCATGCCAGATGAGTACCGGTATGGAGGAGCCTGCGACGGCGGATTTCTCGAGGCAGCCACGGCGTCAGCGCGCTGTGGTGCCTCGGTGATTTCCCGCCCGCCATTTCCGCCGTGGCGTTTCCGCGCGTGGGGGTGCCGCGGCGCTGGCGGTGACCGCCGTCGCGACAGCGTGTACCAGGCGGCCACGGCGAGCAGGACCGCCAGGGCGAGGCAGGCCAGCCGCAGGTCACGCGCCAGCGTGATCTCGTGGCGGACGCTCCGGTCCTGGGCCACCAGGTACTTGACCGTGGCCTTGTCGGTGGTGAGGTCCATGTTGAGCACATCCGCGACCGCGGGCGCGGATGCCCCGCCGGTGGCGGGGGCGGCGCCGACCGGGCGGGCGAGGGACAGGTCCTCGCTGATGGTGATTGCGAGGACCGCGCCGGTCTCGGGGTCGACCCAGTAGGAGTCGGCGGCCGAGTACAGTTCCTGATCGGTCGAGGACAGCGGGGATGGGCCCGCCCGTGCCGCGGTGATGTCCTCGGTGTAGCGGTAGGCCGCGATGCCCTCGATCGTGCCTGAGCCGGAGTAGACGGCGGGCTCGGGCCGCCGCAGCACGCTGTCGAAGATGTCGTAGGCCTGGGTGCGGGTCCCGGCGGGGAACAAGTACCCACTCAGCCCGCTCTGCCTTATCAGCAGGTTCCCGTCGATGTTCGCGCCGCAGCAGCTGACCAGCTGGCCGGAGGCGCGGTCGACGGCGAAGGTACGCGAGGAAGGCTCAAGCTGCTGGCGGTGGGTGGTGTCGTAGTCCGACGTGGTGACCGTCCAGACGGCGACCGAGGAGCTGCCGGCGCTGTCGTCTGGGGTGACCGTCCTCGTTTCCACGATGCGCGCCCCGCTGACCTCCCTCAGCGTGACCGGGCTGAGGTAGCTGGCGTTCGAGGCGGTCAGGACGAGGGTCTCCGGGGAGTTCAGCGCGGGCGGCACGGCCGGGCCGATGGCCAGCGAGCCGGGAAGGAGGCCAAGCACCGCGAAGAACGCGGCCAGGCCGGCCACCACCAGCCCGGTGGCCTCGCCAGTGCCGTGGCGCGTCATGTCCCGCCCTCCCCGTGCCGCTGCGCGGCGTCGCCTTCGCCGGTCGCGCCTGACGGGCCGGCCGACGCACCCAGGCAGGCCGCCAGGCCGCCAACGACGAGCAGGCCGAGGACCTGCGGGATCGCATTGGAGGTCGCGGTGACGGCAAGCCCGTTGTCGCCGGAGTACACCAGGTGCTCGCCGACCGCCTCGATGGCCGACGCGACGACCAGCAGCCCGCCGAGCAGGAGCGGCCGGCCCGCGGTGTCCCAGCCTCGCTGATCGCGGCCGTGCCGGCCCCGTCGCCGGCCACGCGACGGCACCAGCAGCAGCCCGGTCACCACGGGAAGCAGGACCGCTCCCGGGTACCCGCCGAGTACCAGCCCGGCCCCGGCCAGGGCGCCGGTCGCGCCGGCCGCCCTCAGCCAGCGCCGTGACCGGCGGCGGCCGGCCCGCTGCTGGCCCGCCATCCAGCGCTCGGCCGCCCCGCGCTGGTCCTGCCAGGGCAGGGGCGTGCCCCCGGCCGGGAGCAGGCTGGCGGCCAGGCACACCACCAGCGCGGCCAGGCCAGCCACGATGGCGTAGTGGTAGGTCGCGGTCGGCGGGTAGGTGAGCGTCACGACGCCGGAAGTGCCTGCCGGGAGCACCCACGCCTGCTTCCAGCCGTCGAGCTCGACGGGCTGCAGTGCCCGGCCGGCGATGACCGCCCGCCACCCCGCGTTGAAGTTCTCGTTCACCTCCAGGTACGAGCGCGTGGCCGCGGCCACCCGCACCGTCCGGCGCGACGAACCCCAGGACACGACCGTGGCCGCCGTCGCCGGGGACGCCGCGGCCGCGCCCGCCACTGCCGTAGCCGGCGGAGCCGCCGTACCCGGCCGGGCCGTAGCCGACGGGGCCGTAGCTGACGGGGCCAAAGCCGCGCCGCTGGCCGTGGTGTCGGCCGGGGCCAGCACCACATCCTGGATGTCGAACGCGTCGCTGGCGCTCTCGGTCACCGCGGTGGTCCCCGCCCGCAGCTGCGCCGGATCGCAGCTCTGGAAGCTGACCGGGCGGCCGCTGAGCAGGTCGGCCGCCGTGGCGGTCACCTCGGTCGGCACGCTCGCCCCGCCGACCGAGAGCCGCGGGCCCTGACCGCAGCCAAGTGACACGCGCCCGGCGGGCCTGATGAACGGGACTCCGGGGATCTTCACGTCGCTGACCCGCACGGGTGCCTGGTCGGTGCTGAACGTCAGGGCAAGGCGCGTGGTCGTCATCGGCGCGAAACGTACCCGGCCAGATGGGCCGACCATCGCGCCCCGCTGCTGCCCGCCCGACCCGGTGATCAGCACCTGCGCCAGCCCGGTCCCGCCCGGGGGACGCTCGATGGTGAGCTGGCTGATCGTCCGCGCTGCCTGCCAGCTGATCGACAGCGTCGGGCGCGCGTCGGACGGGCTGGCCATCCAGCTAGTCGAGGCATCACCGTCGAAGGCGTTCCACGGCTGGTCTTGCGGGGCGGTGGTGTCCGTCGACGAGGCGGTGACGGTCGGCTGGCCCCGGCCGGACAGCGCGTGCTGGCCGATCAGTGACCCGCTGAGCAAGATGGCCGTGCCGCGGACCAGCGCCAGCTGCGGTGCAGGCTCGGTCACGGACTGGTCGAAGCCGTACTGCTCCTCGGTGGGCGTGCTCAGCTGCGGGTAGCACACCCAGCGGGTCGAGGCGAGCTCGCAGCTTGACTGGTAGGGCTGGGCCTTGGCCAGCACCACGGTGGACTGCGCCGAGGGAACCGGGGGCGCCTGGATCGTCCGGCTGGGTGACAGGCCGGGCACGTCGATGGCGGCGATCCCCACCTGGGTGCCCGCCAGGGTGGCCGCGGACAGCGGGGCCAGGCCAGTGACCGTGATCCTCAGCCAGTCCGAGAGGCCAGCGGGAACCCGCAGCCGCTGCGTGCTCCCTGTGACCGCTACCTTGTCCGACACCTGCCCGGCGGCAGTGCTGACCGTGACCCGGGTGACCGGCGGACCGACGTCGGGCCGGTCGGCGAAGGCCACGCCAATGGTCGCGTCGCCGCCCTGGCCGAACCGGACGGCGGAGTCGAAGGTGGCCTGGATCCACTGCCCGGCGGGCCCGTAGCTGGCACCGGACTCCCACATCGTGTCCGGGTTCTCGTCGAAGGCGGAGTAAGGGAACAACCCGGTGGCCCACTGGCTCGCCGGCACTTGCAGGTCCGACGCGGACGAGGACGCCGTCACCGCCTTGAGGCCCCCGTACTGGGCGACCGCCTGCTGCGCGCTCCAGCCCGGCTCGGTGAAGTCGCCGATGGAAAGGAAGGTGCCGGCCGGGTCGGTGGCGGTGAGCGTCGGTGAGAAGTTCGTGCGCAGCTGGCCGAAGTTGACGACGCGGCGGCGCAGCGTGTCCGTCACCACGGACCCGGCGACGGGGTCGCCCGCCCCGTCGTTGTTGAGCAGCACCGGGCTGTCGCCCAGCAGGCCCTCGCTGGCCAGCGTGATGAGGGACTCCGGTGCTCCCGCCACCCGCAGCGTGCCCGCGGCCGGCTGGACCACGGCCGCCGCCTCGGCCCCGGGCACCTGGTAAACCTCGATCGCCGGGTATCGCGCGGTCACCCCGGCCAGCACGTCCTGTGGCGCGTCGTCGCGGACCTGCGGGCCGAACCGCGCGGCCAGCGTCAGGCCGGGGGAGGTGGCGATCGCGTCCTGAACGCGGGCGGGTGAGGTGCCGGTCAGCTCCGATCCCGTCAGGTCATTGCGGACAAGCACGTACTTGATGCCCATCCGGGCCAGCAGCGCCGTCAGCCCGGCCGACCCGTCACCCGCGGAGAACTGCTGGTCGATCGCGTCGAGCAGCCGCTCGCTTCCTGGGGAGCCGACGACGCCCAGGTTGCGCTCGGCGAAGTCGACGTTGGTGAGGCCGGCGAGCACGTCATCCATCGGGCTGCCCCAGGTGTACTCGCTGAAGCCGGCGCCCGGCTCGACCAGCACCGCCTGGTTCCCGGCGTGCGCGGTCAGCCAGCCACCCGCGGCCACCCAGTAGGACGGGACCCGCGGGAACGAGCCCGGGCTGGCCAGCCCCGTGGTGGCCGCGGGCAGCACCAGGCTCGCCAGCGCGACCGCGGCCACCGCCCGCAGGACCGCGCGCGTGCTGACCGTCGGCGCCCGGTCCCGCCATGGCGCCGCCAGCAGGTGGGCCAGGCCAAGCACGAGCGGCAGTCTCACCAGCGGATCGAATTTCCACAAGTTTCGAAACGGAGACGCCGGACCGTTGATCAGCGAGACCAGCGGTCCTTCCAGCGGGCTGCCGAGGCTGCTGACGTAGCCGAGCGAGATGACCACGATCCCGCCGAGGGCCAGCCAGCCAAGGAACCGGCGCTCGGGCAGGTCACGCCGGGCCAGGCCGGCCAGGCCGAGCCCGGCCAGCAGCCCGGCCAGCGTGCCCTGCAACACACCGGTGCCGATGGCGAAGGCCACCGGCCGGTTGGGGATCGGGCCCGTGAACTGGTAGGCGATCCAGTTCTCCGTGCCGCGCAGGATGTTGGCCAGGCTGGTCGACGTCGCGGTTACCTGGACGCTCTCGGTATAGGGCACGATCGAGACGCCGTACCTGGACAGCAAGAGCAGCGGCACGGACCAGGAGACGGTGACGAGCGCGGCGGCCGGCAGCCACCAGGCCAGCATCCGGGTCCTGGCCGCCGCGCCGGGCCGGGTCAGGATGTACCAGCCGCACGGGATCATGGCGGCGATGGCCGACGCCGCATTGAGGCCACTGCACAGCGCGATCGCCAGCGCGGACCGGGCGACGGCCCGCGCCCGGCCGCGACGGGTGCTCGCGCCGCCGGAGGCCGCCCGCCAGGGTCGCATGCTGGTGAGCGGCACGACGATCCAGCCCGCCAGCGCGATCGGCAGCAGCTCACCGGAAGTCTGCCCGGCGACGGTCAGCGTGACCGGCGAAAGCGCGTAGGCCAGGCCCGCCGCCAGCCGGGTCCCCGGTGTCCCGATCGCCAGCCGCCCGGCCAGCCGGACCACGCCACCGAACGCGACGAGCAGCAGGGCCGCCAGCCACAGCCGCTGGGCCACCCAGCCATCAATGGCGATCAGCCGGGCCAGCTCGAAGAACGGCCCCATGGGGAACAGGTAGCCGACGTACTGGTCAGCCAGCCCGCCGAACTGCTGCGGGCTCCACAGCACCAGCGCGCCGGAAAGGAAGCGGGCCGGGTCGACCGCCAGCTCGAACTTGGTGTCCGCGATGATGTCGCCGGGCGCGGTCGCGAACGGCAGCGCGGCCAGCAGCGCGCAGCAGGCGGCCAGCGGCGCTCGCCGCCACAGCCCGGGCCAGCGGCCCGGCCTCCCGCCCACGGCCCGGGTTCCCGCCGGCGTCACGGTGCTTTCTGCTGTCACTGCGCCCGCACCGTCACTGAGTCCGCACTGTCACTGAGTCCGCACTGTCATCCGGCCCGCACTGTCACCGCGCCACCGTCGTGCCGGCTGGCCGCGCGGTGCCGCTCACCTCGCCAAGCAGCTGCTCAGCCGCCGTCGCGCGCCGCACCACGGTGGCGCCAGACTCAATCAGCTCGTCGAGCACCGGCCCCTCAGCCACGACCGTGCTGCCCGCGACCGTGCTGCCCGCGACCGTGTCGCCGCCGCGGGCCACGATCCACGTTCCGGGATTGTCCGCCAGCGACGTTCCCCTTCGCGCGCACGCGGCGACGAGCGCGGCCATCCGCGACGTGCTCCGCTCCCAGGTAAGCTGGCCTGCCCAGGCCCGGCAGGCGGCTGCCACCTCGGCCCGGCGCACCGGGTCCGCCAGCTCGCGCGCCGCCCGCTCGACGGCATCGGCCAGCTCCTCGCCCGGGCGGACCAGCCAGCCGGTCTGGCCGTCAAGGACCGAGTCGCGCAGGCCCTCGACGTCGTAGCCGACGGTGGGGACGCCCAGCGCGGCCGCCTCAAGCACGCAAAGCCCCCAGCCTTCGCCCTGGGAGGTACTGAGGTGCAGCAGGGCCCGGGCGAGGATCGCGTTCTTGTCCGCCTCAGGCAGGTAGCCGTGCCGGTGAATCGCGCCGGGCAGGCCACCCGCGGACCGCTCGGCCGCCGTGATGGCCGTCGCCAGCGCGGCCGCGCCCGGCCCGCGGCCGACGACGTCGACCGTGAAGCCCCGCGCGGCCAGCGGCACGAGCAGCTCGGCCCGCTTGTGCGCCACCAGCCGCCCGATCCAGGCCAGCCGGGCCGGCTGCCCGTCGTCATCGGGGCCGTCGGGGCGGGGCTGGCCGCCGGCGACCGCCTCCGGCGTGCCATTGGGAATGAGGTAGACCGGGCCGGGCCAGCGCAGCTGCGTGCGCATCGCGCCGATGGTCGACGGCGAGACCGCCACGCAGCCCTGCCCCCGGTACGCCAGCCTGGCCGCCGGGCCTTCAAGCAGGCGGCCGATCCCGGCCAGCCACGGCGGGAAGTGCACGCCGAACTGGGCGGTGTGAACATGATGCATAACGCACAGCACCGGTGTCCGCCTGCGCAGCGCGACCGGGGAGAAGAACGGTATGCCGTTCTGGCAGTCGAGCACCACATCGGCCCACCGGCGATGGCTCAGCAGCCAGCCGAGCGCCCGCGGGTACAGGGTGAACCGGCCGCCGCGCCGGATGACCTCGATGCCGTCGCGGCACTCGCCCCGGCCCTGCCCGTCGGCGCGCGCGGTCAGGAAGCGGACCGCCGCCCCGCGAGCCGTCAGCGCGCGGGCCATCTCCCAGGCGTAGCGCTCGGCACCGCCCGCCTCCGGGTGCCAGGGGTCACGCCAGTTAGCGATGAGCACCCGCAGGCCCGCCAGCTCCGTCCCCGGATCGGCCGTGCCCGAGTCGGCCGTGCCCGAGCCGACTGCGCCCGAGCCGACTGCGCCCGGGTCGGCCGTGCCCGAGTCCTCTGCGCCCGAGCCGACTGCGCCCGAGCCGACTGCGCCCGAGCCGGCCGTGCCGGCCAGTGGGCCCCGTGGCCTGGCTGCCCGGGGCCGTCGCCTCATGAGGCCACGCCGTCGGAGGCCAGCTGCGGCAGCGGAGCGGCGGGCGTGGCCCAGCCCGCGTAGCCGGCCGGCGAGCCCTCCGTCGCCTGGGCCTCGTCCTGCTTGACTCGGTCCGGCTGGGCCTGGGACCGCAGCCAGATGGACGCGAGGTCACGAAACACGGCGGCCGAGTGACGGCTGACCGAGAACGTGGAGCCGCTGACGTCTTGCCACTGGACCGGGATCTCGGTGACCGTCGCGCCCAGCCGGAGGCAGGACGCGAGCAGTTCCACGTCGAAGGAGAACCCGCTGGTGCGCAGCGACCCGGCCGCCGTCCGGGCCAGCGGCCCGGCGAAGAACTTGAACCCGCACTGGGTGTCGGTGCTGCCGGGGACGATCGCGGCGGCCACCGCGCGGAACACGAAGGCCCCCGCCCGGCGCACCGTGCTTGAGCGTGACTCCACGACCGACTCGCGCAGCCCGCGTGACCCGATCACGACCTGGTGCCCGGCCGCGAGCAGGCCGATGGCGGCATCGAGGGCGGACAGGTCGGTGGCCATGTCGGCGTCGCAGAACCCGACGACAGGAGCCTGGGTGGCGAGCAGCCCGGTCCTGACGGCGAGGCCCTTGCCCGGGCGGTCGCAGCGCAGCAGGCGGACGGGGACGGACCCGGCCGGCCAGTTCCGCGCTACCTCCGCGGTCGAGTCCGTGCTCGCGCTGTCCACGACCACGATGGCCGCGGGCACCGGCAGCGTGGCGGCCTTGGCGCACAGCGCGCGCAGCCCGGCCGGCAGCCTGCGGGCCTCGTTGCGGGCCGGGACGATGATCTCAATGTCGGGCGGGCGTGGCGTCGGCGGAGTGCTCGCCATGCGCGTGATCAGCTGCCGCCGTATGAGTACAGCGAGGAGCTGTCAGGCTTGGCGCCAAGCACCGTATGGGTCGCGTAGGCGCCGCCAATGGCTACCAGCACGCCAATCACTATGGCAAATACAAGGCGAGGCATTGTGCTCCTTCGTTCGGGGTCGTTGGCCCGCTTCGGTGCGCGCGTGGGACTTGCCGGGCACCACCTCGTTCAAGATGTGGGCATATGGTATATGTGCGGCCGTTTGATCGTCTAGAGGTGCCAGAGGGGAGCGTCTTCCCGCCTAGTGGAACCCGGCCTTGTGTGGCCGCGGGAGCGGATTTAACGTGCGCGCATAACGCCTCAATGTGACTGTGGCCAGCCCAGCAGAGGAATATGCCCATGTCAGAGACCACGGCTCCCGGGAGCGGCCCGGCGATCTCCATCACCGCCACGACGACCGATGAGAACGCCGGCCGGATGAACAGTGCCTCGAATGCGCGGCTGCTGACCATCTTGATCGTGCTCGTCCTGTTCTCCGAGTTCGTCCCCTTCCAATATGCGATGGTCGGGGTTATCATCCCGAAGATCGGCGCGGCGTTCCCCGCCTCGGGCAATAGCACCAGCTGGGCCCTCACGGTCCTTGGCGTGGTCGGGGCGGCCACCATGGCGCTGGCGGGCAAGGCCTCCGACCTGTGGGGCAAGAAGCGCACGCTGCTGGTCGTCGGCGTCATCTTCCTGCTCGGCACGCTGGTCTGCGCGCTGACGAGCAACTGGGCGGTGTTCCTCGTCGGGCGGGCGCTGCAGGCCTTCTGCCTGGGCGTCCCCGCAGTCAGCTACGGCATCATCCGCGACCTGCTGCCCCGCCGCTGGATCCCGGTCGCCATCGGCCTGGTCGCCACCGGCCTGGGCTTCGCCGCCGTGCTCGCGCCCCTGTTCGGCGGGCTGCTGACCGATCACTACAGCTGGCGGTCCATCTTCTGGTTCCTGCTCGGCTACGCCGTGTTCTTCCTCCCGCTGATGCTGATCTTCGTGCCGGAGTCCCCCTACCGGGTACGGCAGAAGTTCGACTGGCCCGGCGCCCTCCTGCTCGGCCTCGGCGTCGCGGGGGTGCTCATCTACCTGAGCGAGGGCACCAGCTGGGGCTGGGGCAGCCTGGCCAACCTGGGATACCTGCTGGGCGGCCTCGTGCTGCTTGTCGCGTTCTTCGCGTGGGAGAGCCACATCGACTACCCGATGATGGAGCTGTCCTTGCTACGTGCGCCGCTGGTCAGCCTGGTCATGCTCATCGCGGTGTTCGCCACCATCTGCGTCGCCGTGCCGAACTACCTCATTCCCTACATGATGGAGACGCCGGCCCCGGGCTCGGTGCGCGGCCGGATCCTGGCCGCGGCCGCGACCACGGCGGGCCGGCCGGTGTCGGCGGTCAAGCCCTTCATCTCCTTCCAGGGCGACATCAACTACGCCGCGGGCATGACCGTGTTCCAGCTCGCCTGGCACATCACCATCACCCTGTCGGTCGCGGCGATGCTGTTCGGGCCGCTCGGCGGCTACCTCGCCCGCCGCTACGGCGCCCGGCTGCCCATGATCGCCGGTACCCTCTCGCTGGTCATCGCCTACGAGCTGTGGACGCCGTTCCATGGTGCCTGGGCCGACCAGGCCACGATCGGCGTCTTCTGGGGCATCGGCTTCGGCTTCTACTACGCGGCCGGGCCCAACCTGCTGATGGACGCGGTCCCGGCACAGCGCCAGGGCGTCAGCTCGGGCATGCTCGCGGTCGCCAGCTCCATCGGCACCGCCCTGGCCACCGCCTCGCTCACCCCAATCCTCGCCGCCCACCCCTTCGAGGTGGTCGCCCCCTCCGCCAGCGGCAAGCTGCAGCACACCGTCGTCCCACAGGTCTACACGAACGTCGGCTTCACCGACGTGTACCTGCTCGTCGGCGGCACCGCGGCGATCATCGCCCTCGTCGTGGCCATCGCGCTGCGCTCCGGCCGCAGCCCGGCCCGCGGCGGCGCCCCCGAGGGGGAATCGCTCCTGGTGGCCTCGGCGGCGGACGAGGTCATCTCCGTGCCCGCCGCGCGGGCGGCTCCCGTCCAGCCCGCGCCCGCGAAGCCCGTGCCCACCGATCCCTAGCTGGCGGGCCGGTCCTTCTTCGGCAGCTTGCTGACGACCAGGGCATAGGAGGCATCGATCGCGTCGATGATCTCGTCGTCAGGTATGGCGCCGCCGACCCTCAGCGAGTTCCAGCCGGAGCGGCCGATGTAGGCCGACGCCGTCGCGTCGCCGGGGAAGCGCCTGACCCACTCGTCGGCGTCATCCCGGCTTGCCCCGCACTTGACGCCCACCGACGGCGGCAGGCGGTCACCGGAGCCAAGGAAGGCGAAGATCTTCTGTCCCACCTTCACCACCACGTCGCCGTCCCACGGCTCATCCGGCCACGCGCCGGGCTTGCCGAGGCAGTAGGCGAGAAGCTCGTCCCACGTCACCCCGCCAATTTATGTCACTGGCTAGGACGGGCTCGCGGCCGTCGGCAGGCCGGCCACCGCGGCGGCCACCTCGTAGGGGAGGTAGGCGGGGTGCACAAGCAGGCCGCGGGCCAGGCGGGCGACCTTGGGGCGCAGCGGGGTGAGCACGGCGACGCTGTGCCGCCAGGCGGCGGCCTCGTTGCCGGCGAACCGGGACTCGATCGCCGCACGGAACCGCCTCGCGTCCCCGCCGTCGGCCCGCCAGTCGCGCAGGAACGCCGCTAGCTCGGCGTCGCCGTCGGGGAGGGTCCAGCGGTGCAGGCCCTCGGCCACCTGTCCCGCCGCGTCGATTACGAACGACTGCTCGCCGCCGCCCTGGATGCGGTGCACCCGGCCCGCGCTGCCGCTGCCCGCCCTAATGCTGGCGGAGGTGAAGCGCGCGCCGACCGTGAGCGCGGCGACCGCGTGCCCCGCCTCATGCCAGGCCGTGCGCACGGCTTCCCTGCGCGCGGGCGCGTAGCTGGCGGCGAAGCCGCCGTCGTAGCGCTGCCTGATCCATTCCTGGTGCACGAGCGACTCGTCGTCATACCGTTCAAGGCGGGCCAGTTCCGCCTCGATCGCGGCCACCGTCCGCCGCCGGGCCGGCGTCAGGCGGCCTGGCGGTGCGGGGGGAGAGACGAGTGCCACCCGCCCAAGGTAAGCGGCCTGGCGCGATGCCCGGGACGCGGCCGTCGCCCGGAATGTGCCGCTGGCGCCTGTCCGGTACGGTTAAGGTCTTGTGAATCTATTGCGACAGGGCACTGGCCGGAGCGTTGGACGGGGCTCGTCGCTAGAGGCCACGCTGCTCATCGTCGGCGTGGCGGCACTCGGGTTCAACCTCCGGGGCGCGATCGCCGGGCTGCCCCCGGTCTTCCCCCAGCTCCAGGCCCGCCTGCACCTGTCGAGCATTGAGGTCTCGCTGCTGGCCGCGGCCCCGGTCATCTGCTTCGGCGTCGTGTCGGGGCTGGCCGCGCCGCTGGGCCGCAGGCTCGGCGAGGAACGCACCCTGCTGCTGGCCATCGCTGCCCTCATCGCCGGGCTGGTGCTGCGCGCGGCCGCCCCCGGGCCGCTGCTGTTCCCCGGCACGATCTTGGCCTGCGCCGGGATCGCCGTCATGAACGTGCTTCTCGGCAGCCTCATCAAGCGGCGCTGGCCCGAGCGGGCCGGGTTCCTCGTCGGCATCTACATCACCGCGCTGTCGATCGGAGCGATCGTCGCCTCGCTCGTCAGCGTCCCGCTCTACGACGGTTCCAGCGGGTCACTTCTGGTGACTCTAGGCTGGCTCACTGTGCCCGCCATCATCGGCGCCCTCCTCTGGCTGCCGCAACTGCGCGCCGGCCGGGCCGGGCACGCCACCCCAGCCGGCCCGCTCACCCCAGGCGGCCCGCCCGCCACCACTGGCCCCGCCCGCGCGGCCACCGCGGCCAGCGCGCCCGCGGACCAGGGAGCCACCCCATCACGGCGCCGCCTCCTCGGCGGCCTGTGGCGGCAGGGACTCACCTGGCAGGTGACTGTCTTCATGGGGACCCAGAGCCTGCTGTACTACGCGACGCTCTCGTGGCTGCCGACGATCTTCCAGGACCGGGGCGTGTCCGCCACCGGGGCAGGCGACCTGCTCGGCGTGCTCGGGATCGGCAACCTCGCGCTGGCGCTGGTCGCGCCCATGCTGGCCCAGCGGATGCGCAGCCAGCACGCGCTCGTCATCCCGATCGCCATCGGCATCGCGGTCGGCACCGCGGGCGCGCTGTGGGCACCGGTCGGCTCGGCCATCGTCTGGATGCTCATCCTGGGCGCGGCCCAGAACGCCGCCCTCGGCCTGGCCATCTACTTCACGATGGCCCGCGCTCCCGACCCGGCCACCGCCGCCTCCCTGTCGGCGATAGCCCAGGCGGTCGGCTACCTGTTCGCCAGCCTCGGGCCGCTGGAGGTCGGCCTGCTGCACTCCGCCACCGGGAGCTGGAACCCGCCGATCGTGGTGCTGCTCGCCCTGACCGTGCTGCTGCTGGCCGCGGGCCTGCTCGCCGCCCGCCCGGTCACGCTCGAGCCGCAAGCCGCAGGGAGCGCGCGGTGACGGCGGCCGGTCCCGGCGTCATCGGGTTTGACCTCGACATGACGCTCATCGACTCGCGCCAGGCGATCCTGGCCTCGTTCGCCGCCGTCGCGGCCGAGACCGGCGTCCCCATCGACCCGGCCGGGGTGGACAGCAGGCTCGGCATCAAGCTGGAAACCGAGCTCGCCCACTGGTTCCCCGCCGACGAGATCGAGCCCGCCATCGCCATCTACCGCAAGCACTACCCGCTGCTGGCCGGGCCACTCACCCGCCTGCTGCCCGGCGCCCCCGAGGCCCTGGCCGCGGTGCGGGCGACCGGGCGCAGGGCCGTGGTGATCAGCGCCAAGTTCGAGCCGACCGTCCGCGTCACCCTCGACGCCCTCGGGCTCGCGGCCGACGCGATATTCGGCGGGCTGCACGGCCCGGAGAAGGGCGAGGTGCTCGCCGAGCTGAACGCCGCCGCCTATGTCGGCGACACCCCGGCCGACATGCGGGCGGCCGTCCAGGCCAGCGCGTTCGGGGTCGGCACCGCCACCGGCTCGTTCACCGCCGGCGAGCTCGCCGCCGCTGGCGCCGGGGTGGTCCTCACCGCGCTGACCGAGTTCCCGGCCTGGCTGGCGGGCTTCGCCGGCTGACCCGCCGGCCTGGCCCGCCGCCCCGGCAACCCGGAAGGCCGACTCGGGATCATTCGGTAACGTACAGCATTTGAACGAATGCGACGAGTAGTCTTCGTGGCGTGAGACTCGTTGCTGGCAGCCGGGGGGCGCTTTCGTTCGGCAAGGAAGGTCGCGGGGGGCTTCGCGGGCTCATCCTTGGCGCTGCGGTCCTCGCCCTCGTCCTCGCCGGGTGGGGCATTTACGCGGCGCTCCATCCGGCCTGGTGGGTCTCCTATCCCGTGGACCTGCGGGTGTACTGGAACGGCGGCCTGATCGCGCGGCACGCCTGGCCGGCCTACGACAAGAGGCTGGCGAGCCCGCTGTACGGCTGGGTGAGCCAGGAAGGGCTGAAGTTCACCTACACCCCGTTCGCCGCCGTCTTGTTCAGCGTCGTCTCCTTCGTCCCCTGGCTGGTCCTGCCGTGGCTGTCTGAGCTGGTCAACCTGGCTGCCCTCGGGGCCGCCGCGTGGTTCACCATGGCCGGGCTCGGCTGTCAGGGCAGGCGGGCCCGGGCCGCCGCCGCGCTGGCGGGCACGGCGGCCGGGCTGGTCACCGAGCCGGTATTCCGCACCCTGTTCCTTGGGCAGATCAACCTGATCCTGATGGCGGTCATCGTCTGGGACCTCACCCGGCCGCCGATCGTCCGGGGGGATGGCCGCCTCGTCGGGCTGGCCACCGGGATAGCGGCCGGGATCAAGCTGACGCCGCTGATCTTCATTCCCTACCTGCTGCTCACCCGGCGGCTGCGGGAGGCCGCGCTGGCCACGGCCGGGTTCCTCGGATGCGTGGCGGTCGGCTTCGTGGCGCTGCCCGCGGACTCGGCGGACTGGTGGCTGAAGGGCCTGTTCTTCCAGGGCGGCCGGACAGGCTTCGCCGGCTGGGGCGGGAACCAGTCGCTGTTCGGGCTGATCATCCGGCTGGCCGGCAGCATCAGCGCGGCGGTCCCCTGGTGGATCTGCGCCGCGGTGATCGTCACCGTGACCGGGCTGGCGAGCGCGGCCCAGCTCCGCCGGGCCGGGCACCCGATGCTCGGCATCCTGGCCACGGCGACCGTCGGGCTGCTCGACTCGCCGATCAGCTGGGACCACCACTGGGTCTGGGTGGTGCCGGGCGTGCTGGTGGCCGGGCACTACGCCGCGCGGCTAGCAGGCCGCCGCCGTCCCGGCGCCGCCGTCGGCTGCCTGGCGGTGGCGCTGGTACTGCTGCTCGTGACGTTCTGCTGGCCGGGCGGGCTGTGGGGGGTCCGCACCAGCGGGCCTGGCGACTTCACCACCGGGCTGCTGTGGGCCGCGCCGAGCAGCCCCGTGCGCTGGTACCTCCTGCACGGCGACCAGCCCTCGTTCCTTGAGTACCACTGGCGAGGCCTGCAAGTGCTGGCGGGCAACGCCTACGCGCTGGCCGGCCTGTCCGTGCTCGCGGGCCTGACGGCGCTGGCGCTGCGCACCCGGCTGGCGGAGCGAAGGATCACCCGGGCGGCCGCCGCGACCCCAGCAGCCGCGCGCGTCCCCCAGCAGCGATCGGGGCACTCGGTACGCGGATAGCGGGCGCTACGCCGCGATCGCGTACGGGCGAGGGGCGCGCCGTAGCCACTGCCAGAACGACCGCCGTGGCGGCCGGGCCGCCAGGTGCCCGCTGCGCACGCTGCCGGTCACGTCGATGTTCAGCTGCACCGGAACGCTGCCGTCCCACGGGGCGCGGACGCTCACGTGCCCGCTGCGCACCGCCACCTCGCCCGCGTCCACCGCGATGCCCGGCCGGGTGATGATCTGCAGGTGACCGCTCCTGACCTCGGCCACAAGCTCAAGGACCGGCTCGGTGATGATGGCCTTGGTGAAGTCGAGCCGGACGTGCCCGCTGGTCACCTTGACCTCCAGCCGCCGCGGCACCACCCACTGGCCGTCGCGCCGCGCGTGCCCGCTGCCGCAGTCGATCTTCACCAGGTCCTTGGGCGTGGCCCGGCCAGCCACCTGCCCCCCGGCCGCCGGGGCGAGCGCCGTCGAGACGGTGCCCTCGGGCGGCAGGTCAGCGGTCAGCGGCACCAGGTCGGCATACGTCCGGGCGCTGAGCGCGAGCTCAAGCCGCTCGTCCAGCTCCTCGGCCGATAGCCGCCCGTCGCCCGCCGCCACCCGCAGCTGCTCGACCACCAGGTCCCGGTCGGCATGCGACGCCCGCAGTTCCTGGGGGCGCGGGGAATGAACCTCTGGAGAAGTACCGTGCTCGTCCGCCATGGACAAAAATGTACGGGATCGAGCGGCTAATTCAACCACGCGTTGTTCCAGCCGCGCATTCCTCGCCGTGCTCAGCCTCGCCGTGCTCAGCCTCGCCGTGCTCAGCCTCGCCGTGCTCAGCCTCGCCGTGCTCAGCCTCGCCGTGCTCAGCCTCGCCGTGCTCAGCCTCGCCGTGCGGCGAGCTCCTCCAGCCCGTACCGCTCCACGTGGTCGGCGTCGCCGAGGCTGATCGTCCGCAGGCCCTCGGCGGCCAGCCGGTCGTTGATCTCGTCAAGGTGCTCACGGACGAGGGCCTTCTCCTCGTCGGTGGTCTTGCCGCGGTGCGGCTTGCCCGCGTGCTCAAGCGTGGCGTAGTCGCGGTCGCCCCGGCTGGCGGACCCACCCGCGCCCGAGCCGGAGGCCGAGCGGGAGGACGAGCGCTTGGTCGTCCGTGCCCGCGGTGCCTGGATCAGCAGTTCCGCCATCGTGCGCTCGGTGGCGAGCTGGTCAAACGCGGCCGCGTCCATCGCGACGCGGTGCGGCTCTTCCTCGCCCGCGAGGTAGATGTCGACCAGCGCGACGCGCAGCCCGGCCTTCTCGATGACCTTCGCCTCGTCGGCGAGCACCTCGATCTCGACCGGGCCGTCGCCAAGCTCGGGGTGCTCATGAATGACGATGCGCGCGAGCGCGTCGTCCTGCATGATGAGCTGGCCGCTCAGATCGCTAAATCGAACAGTCTTTTGACCCACGTCTCGACCCTTTCCCGCGTACAGAAAGCTTACTTGGCAACAGCCTGCCCGAACCCCGACCCTATGTCAAACGAATGTTCGCAACTAGCGGCGCAATCCGCTTAATGGGGAACAGGTCTCTGAACGGCTCAGTCCTGCGCGCCGGACAGCTTACCCGAGTGCCGGGCGCATTAGGGTTAAGGTCATGCAGGATGGCGTCGCGTCGCGCACCGCGCGCAGTGTGGCCGCGCGGCGGCTGAGCTTTGAGCGAGTACCAGCTGACTATGGCGACCCGACCGCCGACCTCGCGCTTTCCGCCGACGTCGCCGCGGGCCTGGTGCCCGCCGCGGGATCGATCCACGACTACATCAGGGCGCGGACCGCGTTTTTCGACCGCGTGGTCGTCGGCGCGCTCGGCCGGGGCATCGAGCAGGTCGTCGTGGGCGCGGCCGGCTACGACGGGCGCTCGCTGCGGTACGCCAAGCCGGGTGTGCACTGGTTCGAGGTGGACCATCCCGCGACCCAGGCCGACAAGCGCGAGCGCATCACCCGGCTCGGCCTCGACACAAGTCACGTGCGGTTCATCGCGGCCGACTTCACCGCCGACCCCGTCGCCGGGCCGCTGCTTGACGCGGGCCTCGACCCGGGGGAGCCGGCGCTGTTCCTCTATGAGGGCATCGCCGTCTACCTCAGTAAGGAGGTCAACGAGTCGGTCTTGGCCCAGTTCCGCTCGGTCACCGCCGACGGCGGCCTGCTCGCCATCAGCATGTCGCTCGCTCGCGCGGCCCGCAGCGAGGACTCGCGGGCGGACCTGCACCGCCGGCTGGCGGCGGCGGGAGAGCCGGCCAAGTCCGTTCTGGAGCCAGGGGAGGCGATTGCGCTGCTCGTGCGAGCAGGCTGGCAGGTGGCCGACCCCGCGGCGGCACAAGACCCGGGCCGCCAGGCCCGCCTGCAACTGGCCGGCCTGCTCACCGCGTACGCCGCCAGCCTTCCCCAGCCGGAACGTTCCCTCCCTCCGTTCCCACCCACCGCGTCCCTGTCGCACCCCGTACTGTCGTTGCCCGCAGTGTCGCAGTCCGCGGTGTCGCAGCCTGCGGTGCCGTTGCCCGTGCTGCTGTCGCGGGCGATCGTGGCGTTCACGATCGAGGCCGACAACGAGGCCGAGCACACGATGGCCAACCGGACGTCGACCCACGGCCTGGCCCCCGGCGCCGCGCCCGGTGCGCCGTGGCTGATCTCGCTGGCGATGTGGGCGAGCTCGCTGCGCCTCATCCCCGATGAGGGCACGACGGTGGCGCGGTTGCGGCAGCTGGCGCGGACCGGGTCCAACCTGGCCGGCCTGCGGCGCTGGGGATACGTAACGTTCCAGCCGGAGCCGACCAGGGGCAAGCAGCCGTCGTCGGCGGCAATGATCTTGCTGACCGCAAATGGGCGCGCGGCCCGCGATGGCTGGGCGCCGATCGCCGGGCACGTGGAGCAGCGGTGGCGGGAGCGGTTCGGCTCCCCGGCGGTTGCCGCGCTGCGCTCGGCGCTGACGGCGGTGGCCGCCGAGCTGCCCGCGGGATTGCCCGACTGCCTGCCGATCCTCGGCTATGGCCTGCTCAGCCGGATATCACCGGACATGCCCGCGTCCGGCACCGCCTCCGTGGTGTCCGACTTGCCGCTGTGGGCGCTGCTGTCGCGAGTGCTGGTGGCCTTCGCGGCCGAGTTCGAGAACGCGGCCGGGGCATCGCTCGCGATCGCGGCCAACGTGCTGCGAGTGCTGACGGAAGGCGGGGTCCGCCAGCGTGACGTCCCCATGCTGTCCGGAGTCTCCAAGGAGGCTGTAGCGATGGCGATGGGGATCTTGACGAAGCGCGGCCTGGCCAGGGAAGGCAAGGACCCAGCGGGCGGCCGCTGGCGAGTCGCCCAGCTGACGCCCGCCGGCCTGCTCGCCCAGGACGCCTACCGCGAGCGCGTCGCCAGCATTGAGGACGCCTGGCGGTCCAGGCTCGGCGCCGACGTGGTCGCCCGCCTGCGATCGTCACTCGAGCGATTCCCGCCCGACGGCCTGCTCGCGGGCACCCACCCCTACCCCGAATGCTGGCGCGCCCGCCTGAGCCCGCTCACTGTCCTGCCCCACTACCCCATGGTCTTGCACCGCGGCGGCTTCCCCGACGGCAGCTAACCCGCCCCGCCCCGCGGCCACCAGGCGCACCAGAACGCACCCGCGGCACCATGCACCCGCGCACCAGGCAGCGGCAAGCGCGCACCCGCGGCAGCACGCAGCGGCAAGCGCGCCCGCGGCAGCACGCAGCGGCAAGCGCGCACCCGCGGCAGCACGCAGCGGCAAGCGCGCACCCGCGGCACCAGGCAGCGGCAAGCGCGCACCCGCGGCAGCAGCGGTGCGCCACCACTGCTGCGAGCGCTTGCCCGCGATGGAGCAGCGCTGTCGCCATGACAGCAGCTTTGCGTCAGCGTTGACAAAACGGCATGACAGCAATGACGCATCCTATTTGCGGAGCGGCTCGAATGTCACTGCCCGGTGCGACAGTGTCTGGCATGAGTGATAAACAGCGGAACGCTGGCAATTCGCGGGGAACTCCACTGGTTCTCGGCGAGTTGCTGGAAAGGCAGCACAACGTGCTCTCGCGGAGCCAGGCCATTGAGTACCGCCTTAGCGAGGGAGCCATGAGGTACCGGCTCAGATCCGATGGCCCGTGGCGCAAGGTCCTGCCCGGTGTCTACGCGACCACGACCGGGGTGATGACCGATGACCAGCGGCAGATGGCCGCCCTCCTCTACGCGGGGAAGGGTGCCGTCCTCACCGGGTCGGCCGCCGTCCGGCGCCACCGGCTGACGTGCCCTGGCCTCAACGAGGTCCAGGTTCTCGTGCCTCAAGGGGTGCATGTGGCTAGCCGTGACTACGTCCAGATCCTTCGGACCTGGCGGATGCCCGAGAGGACATACTCGACCAATCTCATCAAGTTCGCGCCGCTGCCCCGCGCCGTGGGTGACGCGGCACGCGCGATGCAACGGCCCGAGCACGCGCGCGCCGTCGTCTGCGAGGCAGTCCAGAAGGGAACGGGCTGCACCCTGGAAGACCTCGTCGCGGAGCTGAAGGCCGGCCCAGTGGCCGGGTCCCGGTTGTTCCGCGCCGCTCTCGCCGACCTCAGCCATGGCATCCGATCAGAAGCGGAACGAGACCTTAAGCTCCTTATCGACCGCACTGACCTGCCGACTCCCATCTACAACGCCCGCCTCTACCTTTGTGACGGCACATTCCTCGGCATGGTTGACGCGTGGTGGCCGCGGGCCGGAGTCGGGGCCGAGGTGGACTCGCGCCAGTACCACATGGGCGCTGGCGACTACTCCGCGACCATGGCCCGGCACAACAGGATCGAGGGAGCCGGGGTCCACCTGTTTCACTTCCTGCCCAGGGATATCAGGCCCTTGTGGCCGCAACTCCTCGCCACCATCCGGAACGCGATCATCGAGGGCGTGCGGCGGCCGCCACTGCCGATCATCACCGTTCCCGCCGAGGTGACCGACGTCAGAACGTTCCTGCTGGCGAAGACGGCCAGCTAATACGGCCGGGGCTGATGCCTGGCCAGGCGGCGGCGACCATCGGCGGGCCGCGTCCCCCGCGCTGCCTTGCCCGCGGCCGGTCCTCGCCGGCCGGAAAGGTGATCAGCAATCTTTCTGGAGCTTGTCGATTGCGCTGGCCGTCCCTCGTGAACACTGTGAGAGGCTGGCAAGGGTCCAGCCGTCACGGAGGGAACAACCGCGATGAAGCAGTACCTGCTTGGCGTGTACAGCGACGAGTCCGCGCCGGTAAGCGAAGAGCAGATGCAGGCGTCCTACCAGGCCGTCGACGCGTTCAACCGCGAGCTCATGGAGACCGGGGCGTTCGTTTTCGCTGGCGGCCTGCACCCGATCGCGGACACGACCGTCGTGCGCGCCCAAGGCGGCAAGGTCGTCATCACCGACGGGCCGTACGCCGAGACGAAGGAGCAGGTCGGCGGGTTCTGGGTGGTGAAGGCCGCGGACCTGGACGCCGCACTTGAGCTCGCGAGCAAGGGATCGCAGGCCTGCGGGTGGCCGGTCGAGGTCCGCCCGTTCCAGGACATCCCGGTCGAGTAAGCCTCATGGCCGAGCGCGCCGACCCGGTCGAGCGGGCGTTTCGGGAAAGCGCCGGGATCGCGGTGGCAACTTTGGCCCGCCTCTTCAGCGACATCGACCTCGCCGAAGAGGCGGTCCAGGAGGCGTTCGCCGTGGCCGCCGACCGCTGGCCACGCGACGGCGTGCCGCCCAACCCGGGCGGCTGGATCGTCACCACCGCGCGCAACAAGGGGCTGGACCGGCTGCGCCGCGAGTCCACCCGGCCCGGCCGCGAGCAGGAGGCGCACTCGATCCTGCTCGCGCGCGGCGAGCCCGATCCAGGCCTGACGGAGGTGGGACCAGTGCGCGATGATCAGTTGCGGCTCATCTTCACCTGCTGCCATCCGGCGCTGGCTCCCGAGGCTCAGATCGCACTCACGCTGCGGCTGATCGCCGGGCTGCAGGTACCGGAGATTGCCCGAGCGTTCCTCGTCCCCGAGCCGACCGTAGCCCAGCGCCTGGTCCGGGCGAAGAAGAAGATCAGGGACGCGGGCATCCCCTACCGGATACCACGGGACGAGCAGTTGCCGGACCGGCTGCCCTTCGTGCTCGCGGTGATCTACCTGGTGTTCAACGAGGGCTACTCGGCGTCGTCCGGAGCCGGCCTGCTCCGGGTCGACCTGTCCGCGGAGGCGATCCGCCTGGCCAGGCTGCTGGCGGCGCTGATGCCCGACGAGCCGGAGGCCGCGGGGCTGCTCGCGCTCCTGCTGCTCACCGAGGCCAGGCGGCCCGCGCGCGCCGGCCAGGACGGCTCCCTGGTCCGGCTGGCCGACCAGGACCGCCCGCGGTGGGACCGGGCAATGGTGGCCGAGGGGCATGACATCGTCCGTGCCCTGGTCCGCCGCAACCAGCCCGGGCCTTACCAGCTGCAGGCGGCGATCGCGGCGGTGCACGATGCCGCCCCGACGGCGGCGGAGACCAACTGGGCACAGATCGTCGCGCTCTACGACCAGTTGCTCGCCCTGATGCCGACCCCGGTAGTCGCGCTGAACCGGGCGGTCGCGGTGGCCGAGTTGTCCGGGCCGGCCGAGGGGCTGCGCCTGGTCGATGAGCTGGGCGGCGCGGACGCCAGCGACCTGCCCGTCGCGGGTCGCGCTGGCGGCGTGACGGCAGGCCTCGCCGAGTACTACCTGTATCACGCGACCCGCGCGGACCTCCTGCGCCGGCTGGAACGAGGGCCGGAGGCGGCTGCCGCCTACGCGAAGGCGATCACCCTCGCGGGCAACGACGCGGAGCGCGCGTTCCTGCGCGGTCAGCTGGAGTCGTTGCCCGGCTAGCCTCTCGGCGTGTCGCTGTGACAGCGGACGGTGATCACTGTCATCGTCTTGTTCCAGTTGCGGAACTGGCTTGCGGCGATGGAGGTGACGGTGGCTCTCACCCTGGCGCGGGCCGAGCGCGTCGCCGAGCGAGCGTGAGCCGCCGCAGGCTTGAGATGTTCAGCGACGCCGTCCTCGCCGTCGCGATCACGCTGCTGGCGCTCAACCTGATGGTCGCCGACCGGGGACACGGATCGCTGTCCCGCCTGCTGTTCCACGAGTGGCCCGCCTTCACCGCCTACGTGATCAGCTTCTTCACCATCGGCATCGTCTGGATGAACCACCACGCGCTGCTTTCCGTCATCGAGAGCGTCGACCGGTCCCTGCAGTTCTTCAACCTGATCCTGCTGCTGTTCGTGGTCCTGATCCCGGACGCGACCAGGCTGCTGGCCGACTACCTGGCCGCGGGCGGCTACGACTCGCAACTCGCGGCCGCGATCTATGGCGGGGTGCTTGAGGGGATGTCCCTTGGCTTCGTCCTGATGACGGAATGGCTGCTGCGGGAGGGACGGGCCGAGTCATCGATTCCCTCCTACCGGCCCTGGGCCAGCCGCCGCCGGTACTACGTCGCCCCGCTGATGTACCTGGCCGTCGTCGGCCTCGCCTTCGTCTACCCGCTGAGCGCGCTGATCATTTCCGGGGCGGTCAACGCGTACTACGCGTTCGAGCAGACCCCCTCACGGGCCAAGGGCCTCACAAAGTCGGACGACGTCGCCAAGCAGTGATCGCCCATGCGCCATAGCTGTCGCAGCGCTCGGCCGTCTACGCGCCATGGCTGTCGCAGCGCTCGGCCGCCTATGCGCCATGGCTGTCGCAGCGCTCGGCCGCCTATGCGCCATAGCTGTTGAGGCGCTTCGCCGGTTATGCGCCATAGGTGTTAGTCCACTTTGCCCGCCGTGCTCCATTGCTGCTGCCATAGCGCGCGCACTGTCACATTGCGTACAACGACTCACGACAGCGATGACGCATCGGATATAAGCGACTCACGACAGCGATGACGCATCGTGTATGAGCGACCAGTGCCTCGCGACCGCGATGCGATCAGCGCCTTGCGACCAGCGCCTCGCACCTCGCGACCCCGGAGGCTAACGGTCCATCCGGGACTGGAGGTCATCGAGGCGGGCGTGCAGGAGGGCGATCTCCGCCGTCAGGATCGCGATGGGCGACTCCTCATCGCCTGGCCGCGAGCCACTCGAGCCAGGCGAGCCACTCGAGCCAGATGAACCACTCGAGCCACTCGAGCCACTCGAGCCAGATGAGCCACTCGAGCCAGGCGGAGAAGCATGTGAATAAGGAGCGGAAGAAGACGGCTCCGGGTCCATCAGGCCTGGCACTGGGTCGCCGTCCATCGGGAAGGGCGCGCGGGGGAGCAGCGGCGACAAGCCCGCGCCCGTGATCGGCGGGTCGATTTCGACCGGTCCGTCCAGTTTCGCCGCGAACTCGGCCAGGGTCAGCGACGGGCGCCCCACGGCGCAGCGCGCGCAGAACGGCGCCAGGTGCCGCCATCCGACCAGGCCGGTGCCCGCGTCGCCGAGCACCACGCCGGGACGGCCGCACGAGCACCAGGCGTCGCGGATGACCCGGACCCGCTGCCTGCTGTAGCGCAGGCCACGCTCGTAGCGGATGTAGCGGCCGGAGGCGACGACCTCGAGCAGCAGGGCCGACCGGTTCTCGGTCGCGCAGCCAAGCCCTCGCGCCTCGGAAATCTCATGCAGGCAGTAGAAACCGCATCCGCACCAGCGTCGTGGCGGGGCGTGCCGTGGGGTCCAGACGCAGGTCGCGTCGGCGGTCACGCCGTACACCTGGTCTCCGCCGAGCGTCAGCCCAGCGAAGCCAGCCCTGGTGCCGTCCGCGGACAGTACCGCGTGCGCGAGCTTGTACCCGGTGAAAGGACGCTCCGGTCGCTCGTTTCCCGGGTTCGGGGTGGACTTGCGCAGCAACAAAGCGCGCAGGATCGCCCGACGGGTGTCGTGGCCCTGCGCGTGCTGGCCAGCCACGGGGCTAGCGGGTGACCGTTACTGGCTCTTGTTCCGCGAGCACCGGCTCAGGTGCCGTTGCCATGACGGGAACCGCCACCGGCGACGCCACCTCGGTCTCGATGTCCTCGACGAACCCCGCCGACTGCTCCTTGCCCAGCCGCATGGCTACCTCCGCTGCTCGATGGTGGGGGCCAACGATGAGGGCCATTCTGCCTTACCTACTGGGCAGCGCACCGTCCAGTTGGCCGAATGACCCTTACAGGGCTGTACCCGCCTACACGGGCTTTTACCCGATTTGCCGCCAGCTCAACACGTCCGCCACCTCAGATCGCGATTGCCTGATACACCAGTTGCCGCAGCTGGGACCGCAGCGGATGGGTGCTTGACGGGATCAGCTGAGTGAACAGGGACACCGCCAGCCCCTCGGCCTGGTCGATCCAGAACGCCGTGCTCGCCGCCCCGCCCCAGGCCATCTCGCCCGCCGAGGTGACGTACTTGCCTGCCACCGGGTCGAGCACGACCGAGAAGCCGAGCCCGAAGCCGACCCCGCGGAACGGCACCTCCGCGAACAGCGGCCGGCCAAAGGACTCCAGGTCCGCGTGGCCAGGCAGGTGGTTGCGTCCCATGTAGGCGACCGTCCGCGGGCTGAGCAGCCGCACTCCGTCCAGCGAGCCGGCCGGGCTCGAAGGCAGGTCGAGCAGCATCGCCATGAACCGGTTGTAGTCGGCCGCCGTTCCGACCAGCCCGCCGCCACCGCTGAGCATGACCGGCGCCTCGCGTGCCTCGTCGAGCGCGTCGGCCCGCACGGCCTTGCGGCCGGGGCCACGGGCGTACAGCGCGGCCAGCCGGGGCAGTCGCTCGGGCGAGGCGTAGAACGCGGTGTCCGTCATGCCCAGCGGGCCGAGGATCCGCGAGGCGAAGAACTCGTCCAGCGACATCCCCGAGGCGACCTCGACTACCCGGCCCAGGACGTCGGTGGCGACCGAGTAGGTCCACTCGCTTCCCGGCTGGAACAGCAGCGGCATGCCCGCCCACGCGTCACAGGCTGCGGCGAGGTCCATCGGCGGCCGCTGGCCAATGTCGAAGCCGGCGGCCCGGTACATCGCGTCCACGGGGCTCGCCCGGTGGAACCCGTAGGTAAGGCCGGCCGTGTGCGTCAGCAGGTGCCAGATCCGCACCGGCTCCGTGGCCGGGACCGTAACCGGGGCCAGGTCCGTACCGCCGGCGAATACCCTCACGTTTCCGAACGATCCCACGAACTCGCTCACCGGATCGGTGAGCTCGAACGCGCCCTCCTCGTACAGCATCATCGCCGCGACGGAGGTGATCGGCTTGCTCATCGAGTACAGCCGCCAGATGGTGTCGGTCTCGACCGGCAGCCCGGCCTCCCGGTCCCGCTGCCCGTACGACCCGACGTGCACCAGCTTCCCGTGCCTGGAGACGGTCACGAGCCAGCCGGGCAGCTTGCCCTCGTCCACGTAGCGGGCCAGCCGCGCGTCAATCCGCCGCAGCCGTTCCGCGTCAAGCCCCACCTCAGCCGGATCGGCCTCTACTTTGAGTTCGGTCACTCCAGCAACGATGCCCCCTGGGTGGCTTGCAGGCAAGTGCCCCATTAGCCCGCGTTAGTCCGGCTAGGCCGAGGCCCGCGCTGCCGTCACGGTGAGCGCCCCAGGTCTCACCGCTAGGCGCTCACCGGCGGGACGTCATCCGGCGGGTCAAGCGCGAGGCGCTCCGATGGCGGCTGCGGCGTCCAGGAGGGGAACTCGCGGGTGCGCGGAAGCGGCACGGACTTCAGCGGGCGGGTCGCCGCGATGACGCTCTGCTCGGTCAGGCCAGCCAGGTACTCGGCCAGTTCGGGCCCGTGGATGGCGGCGGTGCGCAGGTCCTGGTCCCACAGCTCCGCCAGCTCGGAGGCCAGCTGCTTGATCTGGCCGGTAACCTCGCGCTTTTCCGTCTCCGCCCGGTCCCTGGCCCGGCGGACCACCTTGGGCAGCCGTTCCAGGCCGAGGAGCGCGGTGGCCCCGAGGGCGAACGCGGGGGCCACCAGCCACTGGTCCGCATGGCCAAGCGGGGTGAAGACCGAGCCACCCAGGCCAAGCGCGACGACCAGCGCGCTCGGGCAGCCCCACGACTTCAGCCGCTCAAGCACGCCCTGGCGCCGCTTGAAGTCCTTCTGGATCTGGTCGCAGGCCTTCTTCGCCTGCTCTTCCGCCTGGCGGCGCAGGGCCGGGCGGGTACGGTCCGCCTCGCTCTCGCAGCGCAGCCGGCACTGCCAGCCCTGGTCCCCGACGAGCGCGGTCACGGTCGTCACCGGCGGAAGCTCGTCTCGCAGCCCGTCGGCCGCGGCGGTGATCAGCCGGCTGCTCATCATGATGGCGAGCAGCTCTTGCACCGTCGGCGGCGGCAGCTCGCCGCCTGCCTGCGCGGGGAAGGCCGTCCTGTTCACCATCGACACCAGGTTCAGCGTCCCGCTGCGCCCGGCTTCCTCCGCCGCCACCAGCGATCGCGCCGCGGCCAGGTCGCCCCTGGTCTCGGTGACGGCCTTGGCCTCGCGAATGGACCGCAGGTCCTTCTCCTCGCCTGGATCGGGCGTCCTGGCCAGGTCATGCAGCAGGCCGGCCAGGCTGTCGCGGACCTGCGCGGGCACGTCGGCGCCTTCCTCGAAGCGCCCGGGGAAGTGCCGGGTGGCGCTCGCGATGGCGCAGTTCGCCTGCTGCCTTGCCGCCAGCGCCTTCCACTCCTGGCACGACTCAAGCTGCGGGAACCGCCGCTGCGGGTCGCGCGACACCAGGCTGAGCAGCCGCTGCTTCCACTCGGTGGCGGCCGCGTCGGAGATGTCCTGCCGGGCTTCGGCCTCGTTGTACCAGTCGGCCATCCGCTGCACCAGCCGTGGTGCCGCGCCGCCACCGAGCGCGCCGCCGGTCACGCCGTCGATGACGACCTGGAAGTGCCGCGGCAGGTTCTCCGGGCTGAGGCCGGCCAGGTAGTGGTCGAGCCACTGCTGGAGGAACTGGTCGCGGTCATGATCGCGCAGCATCAGCGCCATGAACAGCGCAGTCTTGCCCGGGTCCAGGGCCAGCGCGAAGCTGAGGGCCTCCGCGTGCTGGCCCGGCTTGTCGTCCAGCCAGGCGGCGATCGCGACGGTCGCGTGCGCGATCCAGTAGCGAGGCGTCCGGATCGCCAGCCGCTCGGTGACGTCGAGCAGGACGGCCTGGTTGATGTGGCCGCTCGCGACCACGTCAATAATGCTCGCGGCCAGGTCGCGGGCTTCCTCGAACCGGCCGAACTCCTGCTCCCAGCGCCGCTCGGCGACCGTCAGCTCGTTGTAGGCCAGCAGCACGCGCTGGTCTCGCTCGTACTGGGCGCGGTAGTCCTTGAATGATGCCTGCAACTGGTCCACTTGCCGCTTCACCTGCTCGACTACGCCGAGCGCGCCCTCCACGGCGGCGAGGCGCGCGTTGACCCTGCTGACCTGCCCGTGCAGCGACGAGACCTCAGAGCGGAGTCTCGCTACCTCGGCCGGGGAGACCGCGGAGACCGGGGAGTCGCTAGCCACGTGACCGCCTCCTCGCGGACGGGTGAGCGGCAGGCGGCCGCCGTGAGCGGGACGCCAGGGACGTCTCAGGCAGCGCGGATGTCCCAGGCAGCGCGGACGTCCCGGGCAGCGGGCGCCGCTGCAGTCCGTCCGCCATCCAGATCCGGTCATCGTCCGGGCCAAGGACCTGCCAGGCACCGTCGCCGGAGGCAACGGCCGCCGTCCAGCCGGCTGCCCCGTCGTGGCCCGGCCCGCCGCCGGCCAGGGCAGCGGCCGCGGCGTCGGCTCGCAGCGGGCAGAGCACGGTCACCGCCGACCTGGTGGCCAGGTCCCAGGCCCGCACGGTGCCATCGCGGCTGGCCGTGGCCAGCCACCGGCCGCTCGGGTCGAAGCTCAGCGCCGTGATCCCGTGCGCGTGGCCGGCCAGCACGCCGGCGCTGGCCCAGTCGGAGCGCGCGTCCCGCTGGCCGGCCGGCGCGAGCAGCCGGACGGTGCCATCGGCGCAGCCGGCCGCGACCGTGATGCCCGCCGCCCCCCTGGCGGGGACCGGCCGGGCGGCCAGGGCCGTGACCCGGTAGCCCAGCCGGGAGTGGCAGGCGACCTCCCGGCCAGTGCCCAGGTCCCAGACCCTGATCGTCTCATCGTCCCCGGACGTGACCAGCTGGCCCGGCAGCGGGCCGAACGTGACCGCGATCGCCGCGCCCTTGTGCCCGGCCAGCTCCCACAGCGGCGCCAGCCCGTTCCAGACCGAGACCAGGCCACTGGTCCAGGCCGCCGCCATCAGGCTCCCGGCGCGATCGCGCGCCACCGCACGGGCACCGCTGACTCCCGCGGGAGACCTCCTGGCCGGCAGCGTCCCGCGAGCCTTGCCCTGTCCGGGGTCCCAGGCGCGCACCACGTCCCCCGCGGTCACCAGCCGCTTCCCATCGGGGCTGAAGGCCACGGCCGCCGCGGGCTCGGGTGATTCCGCCGCCCACGACTGGGTCAGCGATCCGCCGGCCAGCTCATAGCCGCGCACCCCAGCCGGCCGGTCGATGACGGCCAGCCGGGTGCCGTCGGGGGACGTGGCCGCGGCCGTGATCGGGCTTCCCCCGGCCGTGATGGTCCGCATCGTGTGCCGGCGCACGTTCCACTGCCGCAGCGCCCCCTGGCTGTCACCGAACACGATGATCTCATCGCCCGCCACCGCGACCGCGGTGATGACCAGGTCGTTCCCGTCCAGGGTGCGCGGCCGCGCCGGGTCGTCCAGGCTGACCAGGTGAACCCGCCGCCGCGTGTCGTCGATGACGGCCGCGAGCCCGCCCGCCGGGCTGAGGGCGCCGGCGAGCAGCGGGGTGGCCTGCTGGAACGGACCGTCCACGCCGATGGTCAGCCAGCGGCCCCGGGCCTGGTTCCAGGCCACCGCGAGCACCGAGCCCGACGAGGCCGCTTCTGGCAGCGTGTCCTGCGGGTCCGCTTGCGCGGTATCCCACCGCTCTCGCAGGTCCCACACGTGGAGCTTGCCGTCGGTGTCGCCCGCGGCCAGCAGCCAGCCGGTGTCGTCGAACGCGAGCGCGGTCACCTCGGCGGTGCAGGGCAACTGGGCGATGAGCAGCGGCTCACGCGGATCGGCCACGTCCCACACCAGCAGCCTGCCCCGCACGCTGCCCGCCAGCCAGGCACCGGTGCGGTCAAGGGCGAGCGCGCGGACCCAGGCACCCGGGGCCGTGAGGCCGGGAACGTGGCCGGGCAGGTAATCGCGAGCGGTCCCGGCCGAAACGTCCCAGGCCCGGATCCGGCCGTCGTCCCCCGCCGCGACCAGCAGGTCACCCGGGCCGGCCGCCATCGCCCGCAGCCGCGCCCCGGCGGGCCACGACCGGACCGGCGTGCCCGGTCCGGCTAGCCACACCGAGATGACCCCGTCGCCATTCGCGGTGGCGACCCACCGGCCGTCCACGCTGACGGCCACCAGCCACCACCCCTGGCGCGCGGGCCGCACCTGCGGCTGCGGCGGCCGCGGATCACCGATGGCGACCGGTGGCACCGGGTCACGCCGCACCGGCGCGAGCCGCCGGCCAGACCGCTGCCCGGCGACCGCGTCCGGCTGCCCTGCGTCCAGCTGGCCTGCGTCCGGTGGCCCCTCGTCCGCGTGTCCCGCGTCCGGCTGGCCTGCGTCCGGCTGCCCCGCGTCCGGCTGGCCTGCGTCCGGCTGGCCTGCGTCCGGTGGCCCCTCGTCCGGCGGCGGGCCTGGCGGCCGCACCAGGGTCGGGCGGGTGATGGTGGTCTGGTCCAGCTCCTCGCGCCCGGCCTCACCGCGCTGAAGGCCGCCGGGCACCCGGTCGGCCGCGGCCGCGCCCGACCGCCAGAGACCGGGCTGGCCGGTGCGACCGGGGGATGGGCCCGTTTCGGAAAGCAGGGAGAGCAAGCCCGTCGGCGTGGGGCGTGCCGCCGGGTCCTTGGCCAGGCAGGCGGCGGCGATCTCACGCAGCGCGGGGGACAGGGCGCTCAGGTCGGGGGCCTTGTTGACGATCGCGTAACCGGTCGCGGAGAAGCTGCCCCCGGCGAACGGCGGCCGGCCGGTGGCGGCGAAGGCCAGCACGCTGCCCAGCGCGAACACGTCGCTGGCCGGCCCGACCGGCTGGTCGCCGAAGTGCTCGGGCGACATGAACTCGGGGGTGCCGATGACCTTGCCGGTGGCCGTGAGGCCGGGGTCGGTGGTCGCTCCGGCGGGCTTGGCGATGCCGAAGTCGATGATCCGCGGGCCGTCGGGGGCCATGATGACGTTCTGTGGCTTCAGGTCGCGATGGACCAGCCCGGCGGCGTGAATGGCGTGAAGCCCTTCCGCCAGCGCGGCGGCCAGCTGGAGGACCGCCGCCTGGTCGAGCGGGCCGTGCTGCCTGACCTGCTCATGCAGGGACGAGCCCGCGATGAACTGCGTCACCATCCACGGCTGGTCCGCGTCCGGGTCGGCGTCAACGACGGCCGCCGCGTGGAAGCCGCCGATCTTCCTCGACGCCTCGACCTCGCGCCTGAATCGCTCGCGATACTCGGGATCGCTGGCGAGCTCGGGGCGGATCAGCTTGATCGCGACCTGCCTGCCACCCGGCGATACGCCCAGGTAGACGATCCCCATCCCGCCGGACGCCAGCCTCGCCTCGAGGCGATACGAGGCGATGCCGCGCGGATCGCTGTCCTGCAGTGGTTCCATCGACCCCCTGCCACCCGCCATGAAGGGACCTGTGCGCGCCCGCCCCGGTAGGGCGCTACTTCATGGTAGACAACGAAATCGCGCGATACCGGGTTCCACGTCGAACCACGATGAGGCTTCCTTACAGCGAGGCGCGGGCCGCCGTCGCCGCGCGGCGGGCCGTGTAGGCGGTCTTGTACCCGCGGGCGTGCGCCTCGAGGAGGTTCTTCAGGACGTCCATCGTCCGGCGGCCGCAAACGTCCGCCGCCATCACCATCAGGTCGTCCTTGTTGTCGCCGGTGAATCCCGCGCCTGCCGCCACTTGCAGAAGCGTCAGCCCCAGCTGGTACAGGTCAACCGTCGGCGACCAGGAGCTGCCGAGCGAGGTATTGGGCAGGTATCCAGGGGTGGCGGAAAACGTGACGATCGGGCTGCTCGCCTTGACCGAGATATTGAAGTCGATCAGGACGGGGCCGCGGCCGGTAATTATGATGTTCTCTGGCTTGATGTCCCGGTGGACGTAGCCATATCTCGCCGCCAGCAGGTCCTGGAAGCTTTCCTCGGCGTCCGCGCTTCGCGCGCGCTTGGCCCGGATCTCGCGGATCTCCCGCTGCTTGGGGTGCATGTGGTAGAGCGCGTCGAGCAGGTCCGTGGCCCAGCTCAGCAGCCTCGCCTCCGACGGCCGGGCTGAGGCGGAGCAGTAAGACCGCAACGGCTGCCCGTCGAGGTACTCCATCGCCAGGTAGACGCGGCCATCGGGCAGCCGCCCTGATCCCAGGGCCTTGACGATATTGCGGTGGTTCATCGCCTGGAGCGTCTCGACCTCGCGCTCGAGAATCGACAGCTGACCGCGGCGCAAGACCTTGATCGCGGCGGCGCCCTCTTGCCCTGGTGCCGCCCCCTCGCGCCGCGTGGCCGCCTTGTACACGTCGGCGAAGCCGCCGGAGCCGGAGACGAGCGACTCGATCTCGTACTCGTCGTCGATGACCAGCCCGATGATGTCGGCCAAGCTGGTGCGGGCGGCCCGCACGTTCGCCTGGGCCCGTTGCTGGAGGTAGGTCTGCAGGAGCTGGATGTTCAGGTGGGTCGTCTTGGCGGGCGCACCGCACAGCCCGTAGCCCATCAGGTGGGCGGTGTCGTCAGGGAACGCGCGCGCCAGCTCGCGGTACTCGTGAACGTGGCCCAGGGCCAGGGTGTTGAGGATCTCGAACTCGTCGCCGTACTGATCCTCGAGGATCGCGACGATCTGGGCCAGCAGCGGGCCCTCCTGCACCAGGAAGTCGCGGGCGACATCCTGCGCGTCGTCATCGTTGGGTGTCACCGGCTTGTCGCGAGGGGTGAACCGGCGGTGCATCATCGACGCGTACGTGCGCAAGATGGCCGGATGCCCGCCGGTGTCGGCCAGGGCACGCCGCATGGCGTTGGCTGACCAGTGCAGCCCCATGCGGCGCCCGTAGGAGCTGAGCAACTCGACGCCCTCGGACTCCTTGAGCGGCCCGAGGTAGGAGACGGTGAAGTAGTTGTAGATCGGGTTGTCGACCCCGAAGATCGCGTGATCCTCCACGCACCGGGGATTGGTCCCTGAGATGACGAACTTCAGGCGGCCGGGTGTCTCCTGGTCGATTCCCCGCAGCAGCTGCCAGAGCCGGACGAAGTCCTTGGCCCAGGTGGATCCCGAGTCGCCAGGGAAGATCCGCTCGATCTCGTCGAGCATGATGACGATCGGCCCCGGCTGAAGCGCCATGAGCACGCGGACGTCGTGATCGAACAGCTCCCACACGTGCTCGGGCACCACGATCTCGGAGAAAAGCTCGTGCCGCCCGAACAGCCTGAGGTCCGAGCTCTTCTGCAGGCGCCTGTTGTCGTCGAACAGGGCCTCACCGATATGCCACAGGACGTAGGGCGCGGACGGGTTAATCGCCACGACGCGCTGCAGGTCGATATGGGCCACCGTCGCCGCGCCATCGCTGCGCAGGGCCGACCCGAGGCGGTTCACCAGCGAGGTCTTGCCGATCTTGCGCAGCCCGAAGATCCCTATGTGCGACTGGCCGCTGCGGACTTCGCGCCGCAGTGAGTCCAGGATCTTGTTGCGGCCGAAGAAGTCATTGGACCTGGTCACAGGCGGCTTGTGGTCGTAGAGGTCACGGCTGTACAGCCGGGGGCGCAGCACGTCGATGAGCTCGGAGTTGCCCTGCGGCCTGCAGTTGTAGAGGGCGGCCTCGGGCAAGACGGCGACGATCGTCTGCATGTGCCGTGCCGCCTCGCTGAGCTCCTTGGCGACGGTGGTGTTGAGGCAGAAGGTGATCAGGACGTCCCGGCTCAGCCGGACCTGGTGCCCGAGCAGGTCAAAGGCCTGCTGTAGCGCGGGGGTGTTGGAGTTCTGGCGGAAGGACGCCCAGACAAGGATCTCGCGCTGCGTCGCGAACAGCTCCGCCATTGACTGCGGCAGCCGGACGAGCATTCCCCAGACGAGCGGATCGTCGGTCTCATGGATGCGCTCGATCCGGACGGCAGCCGCCTGAAGAGACCGGCAGACCAGTGTCCGCCGGGGGTCGGCTGCCTGCCAGTGGAGCAGCAGCTGCTCTTCTACGGACATTTGCCCTCCGTCCAGGCCGAAGCGGCGAGAACACAACTATACGCCCGGTCAACGGAGCTGAAACCGTCGCTAAACAGGCGCTCGCCGGGTCCTGGGGGCCGGCGGGCGTTCCTGCCCCAGATGCCGCGGGGCGGAACCTGGGCGACGGGCACCAGGCAGGTCACCGCGTACGCGAGCGACAAGCTGCAGCTTCATGGCCACCACGGGCCTGCCTCCTTGGTCGCGTGCTCGCGGCGCGGCTGCTGCCGCCGGTAGTTCTCCGCCTCCACCCGGTCAGTGGAGTAGGAGCAGGGCTCAGGGAGGGCGCTACGGCTTACGAGCGACGCCGCTCCATAGGAAGGTGGGCGCGGCGGCTTCCGCCGCCGAGTCCGGGTGCCATTTGGAGACCTGGACCACGCCGGGCTCGATGAGGTCCAGGCCGCGGAAGAACCTGGTGATCTCGTCCCGGCTCCGGTGGACGGCCTTATCCCGCTCGGACAGGCCCTCGTTCATGGTGCGCACGAACGTCTCCATCTCCTGGGGGAAGATGTCCGTCGCGCTGTGCGAGACCGCCAGGTAGCTGCCCGAGGGGACAGCGGCCGTGAGCGTGTCCACGATCTGGTACGGGTCCGCCTGGTGGGGGATGAAGTGCAGCACGGCGAGCAGCATGATGGCCACCGGCTCGGAGAAGTCCAGCGTGCGGGACGCCTCCGCGAGGATCTTGCCCGGGTCGCGCAGGTCCGCGTCGATGTATGCGGCCTGGCCGGGCGCGGTCGAGGTCAGCAAGGCCTCGGCATGGCGGAGCACGATCGGGTCGTTGTCCACGTAGACCACGCGAGTCGCCGGCGCGATGGACCTGGCGACCTCGTGCGTGTTATCCGCCGAGGGGAGCCCGGTCCCGATGTCCAGGAACTGCCGGATCCCGGCCTGCGCCACCAGGTACCGCACGACACGGGCGAGGAACGCGCGGTTGGCCTTTACGGACGTGACGACCAGCGGGAACGCCTTCTGCCCCGCCGCGGCCGCCGCCCTGTCGGCCGCGAAATTATCCTTGCCACCCAGCCACACATCGTAGACACGGGCGGGATGCGGGACGCCGGTGTTGAACCGGGAAAGCCTGTCCCCGCTCCCTGGCGCCTCGTCCGGCAAGTCGGTTCCCGGCACGGCCGGCGGCCTCCTCGGCTTCGTCCTTCAAAGATTGCCGATATCACTATATAGGTGCCTGAACAGGCCACTGTGGTCGGAGTGAACATGCTTCCCCTGGTCTCGGGCACAGGCGTCACCCCTGATCGGGCCGGAACACCTGGACCAGGACGCGCACCGCCAGGATCGCCGCGACGACCAGCAGGCAGTACCCGAGGAAGGAGTACAGGCTGACGCTGCGGGTCAGCTCAGGGCCGCCGTGCAGGCCGATCATCAGCACCGCCATGATGCCGGCCGCCGCGGCCAGGAAGGCAAGCAGCACCCGGTGCACCAGGCCGGTCAGGTAGCGCCGGTCGGAAGGGTCGGCGAGCAGCCGGACGCTGACGGTCAGCCGCCCGTCCTCCAGCGCACCGCCGATCCGGTCGAGCCGCCGGGGAATGCGCCGCAGGACCGGCATCAGCGCGGCGAGCTCGTCGGCCGCGGTCTGCCTGAGCGCTTGCGGACCGAGCCTTGCCGCCAGTTGCGCCGCGCCGAAGCGCTTGGCCTCGGCGACGATGTCGAAGCCTGGAGCGAGCTGGGTCAGCGTCCCCTCGATCGTGGCCAGCGCCCGGAACACGGCCGCGATCTCCGGCGGCACTGCCAGCTCGTGGTCGGCCACGATGCGGAACAGGTCGGTGAACATCTGCACGTCGGGCGTCACGCCGGCCGACAGGTAGCGCGCGACGAACCGGCCAAGCGCCCGCTCAAGCCGCGGCTCGTCCAGCTGCTGCGGCCGTTCCACCATGTCAAGCAGCGCGTCGGTGACCACGACCGGGTCACCGCGGTCGAGCGCGAGCAGCAGTCGCTGCAGTGCGCCGCGCAGCCGGGCGTCGATCCGGCCGACTGAGCCCCAGTCGAGCAGGGCCAGGTGCCCGTCGCCCAGCAGCAGGATGTTGCCCGGGTGCGGGTCGGCGTGGAAGATCCCGTCCAGCATCACCTGCCCGAGCAGGCTGTCGAGCAGGCCGCGGGCCAGCGCGGCCCGCGAGTCGGCGGGCACGGCGGCCGAGGCGGTCAGCAGCGGGCCGCCGTCCAGGTACTGCATCACCAGCACTCGCTCATCGCAGTACGGCTGGTACGGCTCGGGCACCCGGACATCGTCGTTCCTGGTGGCCGTCGCGGCCGCCACCGCGGCCATGTTCCGCACCTCGATCCGCAGGTCGAGCTCCTCCCGCAACGCGGCGGCGAATCCCTGGGCCAGCTCGACGGCGCCGACCGAGCGGCCCCACCGGGTGCTGCGCTGCAGCCGGGCCGCCAGCCGCTGCACGATGTCCAGGTCGGCGGCGACGAGGCCGGTCACGTCCGGCCGGCGCACCTTGACGACCACCTGCTCCCCGGACGGCAGCCGCCCCACGTGCACCTGGGCGATGGACGCGGCCGCGATCGGCGCGGTGTCCAGGCTGGCGAACTTCTCGGCCACCGGGCCGCCGAGCGAGGACTGGAGGACCGCGCTGATCTCCGGCCACGGCACCCTGGGCGCGTCGTCCTGTAGCCGGCTCAGCTCGGCGACGAACTCCGGCGGCAGCAGGTCGCGCCGGGTGGACAGCAGCTGCCCGAGCTTGATGAACGTGACGCCGCCGTCCTCGAGGGCCAGTCGCAGCGAGCGGGCCAGCCGCGCCCGTCCCTGCGCGGTGGCCAGTTCCGATCGCCGCCCGCCCCGCAGGTAGGGAGTCAGCCCGCGCCGGGTGAGGATCCGGCTGATCTGCGAGTAGCGCCGCGTCCGCCTGGCCATCCCGCGCGTGGCCCGCAGCGCGTACAGCGGGCCGGGCAGCGAGCCGCTTGGCACCAGCGCTTCCGCGATGACCAGGAAGATCATGCCGACGAGCATCGCGATGACGACGCCGAGGAAGACGAACCACAGGCCGGGCAGGACGCCGGGATGCCTCGAGGAGACCGCGGCGCCCGCCAGGGCCGTGACGATCGGGGAGGCGGAGAACAACGCGATCAGCGCGGCGATCACCGTGCGCAGCGGGGACAGCGTCATCCCCATCAGCCGGCGCAGGCTCGCCGCCAGGATGATCACGGTCACCACGGTGAAGAAGGCGAACAGCGGGACGCTCAGCGCGGCCACGACCGGCCATCCAGGCTCAGCTCACGAGACGAAATCACCGGCCTTATCATGACAGGTCGCCGGGCGCCTGGCCCGGGCTGTGGCCAACCGGGCGAGCCGGGCACCTAGCCGGGTACAGATCAGGCCGGGCGCTTAGCCGGGTACAGACGATGCCTGGATGCGCCGCCGGGCGGTGGGCATCCTAGATGGCATGGACAACTTGATCGCGCTGGTCACCGGGGCCAACAAGGGTATCGGCCGGGAAATCGCCCGGCAGCTCGCGGCCGCGGGGCACACCGTCTACGTCGGCTCGCGGGACGCCGGGCGAGGCGAGGAGGCCGTCGCGGGCATCGGCGGCGGGGCACGACTGCTGGTGCTTGACGTTACGAACGGAAATAGCGTCGCGGCGGCGGCGGGGCAGGTGCCCGCGCTCGACATCCTGGTCAACAACGCCGGAATCTCCCCCACCGAGGCCAGGCCCGTGACGGAGGAGGACCCCGGCGAGTTCCGCCGCGTCTACGAGACGAACGTGTTCGGCGTGGTCGCCGTCACCAACGCGTTCCTGCCCGTGCTGCGGCGCTCGGCTCATCCCCGGATCGTCAACCTCTCCAGCGGCACCGCCTCGCTCGCGGCCTCCGCCGGGCAGTCCCAGGGGACCATCTCCTTCGCCAGCAGGCCGTCGGGTGCGCTGGGCGCCTACCGGTCGTCCAAGACGGCGCTGAACGAGCTCACCGTGCTGTACGCCAACGAGCTGGCCGGCGACGGCTTCAAGGTGAACGCGCTCGCGCCCGGCCTGCGGCGCACCGAGCTCAACGGGTCCGCGCGCACCGCGGCGGCCGCCGGCGACCCGGCCGAGGGCGCGGCGGGCGCCGTCCGCCTCGCCCTGCTGCCCGACGACGGCCCGACCGGGGGCTTCTTCTCCTGGGACGGCACCCCCGTCCCCTGGTAGTCAGCGGTGCCGCGATGCGGGTGATCGCGTCGACGGCCGGGCCGCCCGCACCGGTCGCGGCCAAGCCAGCCAAATCGTTGGGTACAACAACGAATGATGCTATGTTGGGATAGTCAACGTTGGTATAGACAACGTTGATGGAGTCAACAACTGTGGGTAGCGGGCCCCGGGGCCCGCACTGATCTCAGGAGCGCATCATGCCCAGCGAAATGCCCGCGACGGACCTGTCCGGCCGGCACGTACTCATCCCCGGCGGCACCGGCGGGGTCGGCGAGGGCGTGGTCCGCGCCTACCTCAGCGCCGGCGCCGATGTGGTGGTCCCGACCCGCACCCGGCAGCGGGCGGACGAGTTCGCCGCCGTGATCGGCGAGGCCGGGCCCGGCCGCCTGCACCTGGCGGTGCACGACTACACGACGTTCGCCGGCGCCGAGTCGCTGGCGGTGACGATGGAGGACCGGCTGGGCAGCGTCGATGACGTCGTGGCGCCGATCGGGGGCTGGTGGGCCGGCAAGCGGCTGTGGGAGATCGACGAGAGCGACTGGCGCGACGCGTTCTCCGCGCTCGCCACCACGCACATGGCCGTGCTGCGCGCCACCCTGCCCCGGATGAAGCCCGACGGCGCCTACCTCGTCATCGTCGGGGCCTCCGCGTTCACCCCGGTCCCCGGCAGCGGGCTGGTCAGCATGGAGCAGGCCGCGGTGCTGATGATGCAGCAGGTCCTCGCGGCCGAGCTCGCCGGGGGCAAGCGGGTCTTCGCCCTGCAGCTGGGGCCGGTCAGGACCCGCTTCACCGAGGCGAGCGGCGCCGGTGACCCGGACTGGGTAAGCGCCGGCCAGATCGGCGCGGTAGCCGTCGCGGCCTCAGCCACGGCCACTGTCGCCGGGCAGCCCATCCGCCTGCTGAACCACGCCCAGGCCAACGAGGCCCTCGCGCTGTTCAAGGCAGCCTGACCGGCCAGCCCCAACCCCGGCCAGCAGCCGGGCGCGGAGGCGACCGCGGCACGGAACGCGACCGACCGTTCGTCGATCAGCCGCAGCAGAACGGGGAATTCCAGAGTGTCTTCCACCCTGGCTGCCTACCACCGTGCTCCGGCAACGGGAAAGCCAATTTCCCCGCTGACCCGCTGACCCGCTGACCCGCTGACCCGCTGACCCGCTGACCCGCTGACCCGCTGACCCGCTGACCCGCTGACCCGCTGACCCGCTGACCCGCCGGGCACGCGGCCAGCCAACGCGCCCCAGATGACGCTGTGTCCTTATTGCGAAACGACAGTAACTCCGTCTCACTGAGTTCCCAGGAAGGTGAACAGCCGCTGGCCGGGCACCAGTTCGGCCGGCTTGCTCGTCAGCCGGTGCGCACCCACCGACATGAAGCTGTCCCGGCTGGTGTCGAACGCCTCCTCGCGGAAGCCCGCCTGCCCGAACCAGGACCGGATGGCGGGGGTCAGGTCCGGGGGCATTCGGTGCCTGGTCCAGAGGACCAGCGCGCTGGGCGCGCACAGGCTGGGCAGGGCCGCTACCGTGGCCTGGATGTCGCCGGCGGAGATATTGCCGAAGATGCCGCAGGCCACGACGATCTCGGCGGGCACGGCGCCCGCGCAGGCGTCGGTGATCCCGGCGTCCGCCTGCAGCACCTCGACGCTGGTTAGCCCGGCCGCCCGGACTGCCTGCCGCGCGGCCGCGACGTTGCGCTCGTCCAGCTCGACCAGCCGGGCACGCACGTCATCGCGCCGCGGGTGCCCGGTCAGGGTGCCGATCACGTCCCGGCCCTGCCCGGCACACAGGCTGATCAGCCGGATGCTCCCCGCGGGCGCACGATCGAGCTCGGCCCGCAAGTGCCCTTGCACCAGTTCCAGGCGCCGCGAGAGCGGGGAAGCTGGATCGTCATAGTCCCGGTGCCATTCCACCCAGTCGCGCTGCGCCACTCCACGATCCTACGGCTCGTGCCGGGCGTGTGGCCCGCCAGTCTTCCGCCTTCGGTCAGGACGAGATGCGGGTGAACCTGTTTCCCCCGCCTTGGGCGAACGTCTCGACGAACGTGTTGCCCGAGCAGGAGTAGCCCGCGTCGATCGAGGTGGTTGTCAGCTTGCTGGTACCCACGTAGGTCCCGTCCCTGGTCACCGACTCGGTGATGTCCGAACTGCTCTCGCTGACCAGGAGCTGGCCGCCGTTGACCGACCAGTCTCCTGACGCCGTGCCGTTGAGCGTCGCCGTATAGCCGACGCCGCCGGAGTTGGCGGTGAGCACGACGTTGTCGTAGTTCAGCGTGTACGTCCCACTCGCCTTGGCGGTAAGGATCGCGCCTGACCCGGTGAACAGCACCGGGGTCCCCGTGCTGGTGTCGACGATCTGCTCGTTGCTGTCTTTCCAGGTGCCAGCGAGGCAGGCGCCAGGGCTGGCCGGTGCCGGGGGAGAGCCGCCGGTCGTGGCGGCCCTGGTCACGGTTACCGGCGGGGACGTGGCAACGCCTAGCCCGGCATTGCTCCCCGAGCCGCCAGAGCTTGTGCTCCCTTGGTGCAACGCGAGCGCCAGGGCCGTTCCGACCCCGATGGCAGCCACGGCGGCTAGCCCGGCGAACGCGGGGATCACCCAGCGCTGCCTGCCGGGCCGCTCCGCGGTAGCGGGCGTCCAGCCGTAGGGTGCCGGCGAGGCCGACGGCCCCGACGGCCGCGACGGCCCCGACGGCCCCAACGGTGCCGGTGGCGTCGGCGGGCCGGGCGGTACGGGCGGCCCCATCGGGAAGGCAGGGGCGAACGGGCCGGGAGCCGGCAACGGTGCGGGCGGGGTAGCGGCGTCGGCCACGGGCAGCAGCGCCAGCGGTGGGGCGTACTGTGCCAGCCCCTCGGAAACGGCCGCGGGCAGCCACGACTGCGCGAGGGCGATCGTCTGCCCGGCGGTCTGTGCGCGGCACTCGGCGATGATCTCACTGGTCGACGGCCGCTCGCCCGGCGACTTGGCCAGGCAGCGCGCGACCAGCGCCCGCAGCGGCTCCGGGCACCCGTCCAGGTCGGCCTCCTGGTGCACGATCCGGTACAGCAGGGCCTGCTCATTCCCGGTCCCGAACGGCTGCCGCCCCATCACCGCGAACGCGATCACCGACCCGAGTGAGAAGACGTCAGCGGCGGGCGAGACCGGATCGCCCACGGCCTGCTCGGGCGCCATGAACGACGGCGTCCCCACCCGGATCCCCGTACTGGTCAGCTCGGTGGCCTCGATAGCGCGCGCGATCCCGAAGTCAATCACGCGCGGCCCGTCGGCCGACAGCAGCACGTTGGACGGCTTGAGGTCACGGTGAACCAGGCCAGCCGCGTGGATCGCCGCGAGCGCCTCGGCCACGCCCCCCATCAAGAGCAGCGCGGTGCGCACCGGCAGCGGGCCGTGTGCCCGCACCGCCTCCGACAGCGAAGGGCCGGGCACGTACGCGGTGACCAGCCACGGCGGGCTGGCCGCGGGGCCGGCGTCGATCACCTGCGCGGTGTACAGCCCATGCACCCGCCGCGCCGCCTCCACCTCCAGCCGGAACCGCTGGCGAAAGTCTGGGTCGCCCCCGAGCTCGGGCCGGATCACCTTGAGCGCCACCGCGCGCCCGCCGTCGGTGAAGGCCAGGTACACCCGGCCCATCCCGCCCGCCCCCAGCAACCCGCGCAGCCGGTACCCCGCGACCTGCTCCGGATCATCACCCGCCAGTGGCTTCATGACCCTCGATTCTGCCGATTTCCCCGGGGGCACAAGGCCCCTTCGACCGCAATAACGCGCATCCTTCGTGATTAGTTCACGACGCTCGCTCGCGCAGGAATCGCCGCGGCGGCCCGGGACGCCGCACCCCGGGTCTTCAGCCTCCGGGGCGTGCCACCACCGGACGCGGTCCTGCGCCTCAACGAGAAAGCGCAGGTGGCCAGGCTTTCGTCCTGGCTACCTGCGCTCGGGCGATGATGCCGCGCACCGGGTGAGGGTGACGGGTCCGCTCCCAGAACCGGAGTCCGCGCTAACGACTCCTGCTCACAGGCCGACGCTCCAGACGAACCACTCGAAGTGGTCGGACGTCTGGCCGCAGCTGGCGGTGATCGCCGGTGCCTGCAGGTCGTCGTACATGCACACGTCGTATTCGATGTTCTCGAATTGGTACAGGGTGTTGCTGTGGTACGTGCCGTGCGTGGCGTACACCGTCCACAAGTCGGCATTAGCTCCCGTGAGGTCGCATCCCGCTTCTGCGAGCTCCTCCGTGCCATTACCGGGGTCATATGCCTGTATGCATAGTCCAGTCGTGGAGTCCTCCAGGGCGAATGCGCCATTCACGTCGCGAGACGATACGTTGCAGAACTTCGGGGCTGCTCCGATCGCTGAGAGGGGCTTGAAGTACACGAGGTCGTTGTTGTTGTCCTCGACCGCGTAGTCCTGGTTCCCGTAGTCCCATAGTCCATCGCTGGCGCCGCAGTTGACGGCGGCCGGCCTTGCCTGGGTGACCGTGACGTGTCCTGTTCCGGACGGGATCGCCGTTGCCTGCGCCGCGGCCGGCGCGCCGAGCGCGAGGGCGAAGACGATTCCGGTGATGGCGGCTAGCTTTTTCCGCATGTCCTGGCTCTTCCTGCCGTCTCTGTGATCCGGGGTACCTGCCGTCGCAAGCGTCACATAGCGATACTGGCTTGTAAAGAGGCATCGAAAGTAAACTGGGCGTTTATCGCGACGCAACCAAGTCGTCGATGGTCGCGACCACCCGCGACGTACTCGGCCTCCCTGAGGGTGCTCCAGTCGTGTTCCCGTGCCCGGCCGCCATTGGGGTTTAGGCCACCCCGGGATCGACCCGTGTGGAGCCATCGAAGAGGACCAGTGGCTGATGCTAGCCTTTATCGTACCTATCGTCTAGGCTTGTATATAGTCGATCATTAAGTGAAGAATCTTGGAGCGGTCGGCGTAGCATGGAGCGGTGATGGGCGGCGACTGTTGCGGTGAGCGAACAGCGACGTATTGGATCGGGCATTGATCTCAGGGCAAGAGCTAGGACTGCTTGCAGTAGCGGTCGGGGGGAATCGGCCTGCGGCGATCTCAAGACATCGCCCGTCTACGGCTGCAGGATGAGCTTTTCGAGCTGGCGAGGTCGGCCCACGTCCTTACGATCATGTTTCGCTGTAGAACCCGCCGCCGACCACCCAGTTGCGCGGCGCGTGCGTCTTGAAGAAGAGCGGCTCGCCTACCTCAAGCGCCCCGAACCTCCGCCCGCCCCCCCGGTCGCCAGAAGTTGACGATAGCCGCCGAGTCCTCGGGCCGCGCGGCCAGGAACCGGTACCACTCCTCGTCCGTAACGCCAACGTAGCCCCGCATGCCGGACATTCTTCACCCATGGCAACGCGGTGTGCATCAGAACCAGCATCAGGATTAACGGTCAGAACGGGCCGTGCCTAATCCCGCAGGTCTTCGGCTCAGCCTAGACGCGAAGTGGCCGGCCACCGGATAGACGTCCGGCCGGAGGCCTGGCCGCTCCGTGTGGTAGTCCGACGCTGTTCAGGCAGGCTGAATCGGCTGTTGAGGTAACGCAGCAGGAGCTTAGCCTCGCCGATGGCCTCGCCCTTGGCGATGAGGCGGTCCATGAACGGATCCTTAGTGACAGCGCCCATGAGCTTGTTCAGTTCCTTCCTGATGGGGGCGGAACGACTGCCCTAATGTATCGAGTATATAGCTCACGCGGATGGTCGGGTGTAGTCATCAGGCTTGTGATTTCTGCCCTAGTGCAGCACGCGGAAGGTGGTGGCCTTCAGCTCGAGGCGCCGTAGGTTGCCCGTTACCTCGCCCTCGGCCTCGACGTGCCACCCCTCACCGAGGGCCTCGAGTGCGGCACGGAAGTCGGCGCCGTGCAGGATTACCCAGATGGGACGATGCGGGAGCACTGTCGCGTGCGCCTGCGTGCCCGGCTTGCCGAGCTTGCGCAGTTCGCCTTGTACCCTGACCCGAGGTGGCTCGCCCCGCGCGGCCTGCTCGTCGATCACGGCCGTGATCCTGCCGGCGATGCGGGCGGCGCCTCTTCTTGCCACCTCGGCCAGCTCGTTGCCCGCCCGCGCCAGGATGCTGGGCATCGCACTACTGAACTCCACGTCCGGGGTCGGCCCCCGGGTGGGAATACCACGTGCCCAGGAGAAGCCGATTTCGAACGGCTGATCTCGTCCCTCGCCGCCGAGCTCACTCAGGGCCCAGCACAGGTTCGCGGATACCCCGTTCTCGACCGTCTCGTAGAACGGCGCCGAATCTCCCCCGGGCCGGTCCGCCTGCTGAGCGGCGGTTCTGGCCGCCAGCAGCGCCGCGTGCAGGTTGGTCAGAACCCTTCGCCCTGAGAACCTTGGAAGGTCGTCGCCGAAGTCGAGCTGCTCGGGACCGGCAGGCTCGGCCGGAGACCGGGCGGTAAGTATGTAGCTACCCGGTATGGCTGCGCCCAGCCTGACCTGGTGCAGGAAGGCATTGACTTGCGACGTCCGCCGCCCCTCAACATGGGCCCGGTTGGTGCCCTGCTCCGTCGCGAGGGCAGCGTGCTTGAGAAGCTCGAGGATGGCGTTCGCCGCCTTGGCTCCCTCTGGCAGTGGAATGAAGCCGGGAGGGGCATCGGGGTGCAACCGGAAGAACTGAGCGTCGGTCGTCGGCTCAGCGATTTCCTGCCGCACATCGGTTTCTGGCCGCTGCTCGTACTTAGCGATCTTGGCGATAGCCTCGGCGATGAGCTGGTCGGCGTCGTCGTAAGGGTGAAGATCCGGCACAAGGAGACGGGCCTGGTCACTGAGCCGCCAGATGGTCGCGCCTCGCCAGTCACCGTCTCGTTGCCAGCCCTTGCTCGCCAGGTAGCTGCTGACGTCGGGGCCGCTCACCGTCGCCGGGGTCTCGCTCATGAAGTCCCCGTCATCCTCTGGCGGCCTGCAGGTCCCGCGCATAGCGCGGTCAGCGAATCGACACTCAGCAGGTTCTGCCTCGGAACGAAGACTGGAACGTACTGACTGGGGCGTGGAGCTGCGATCCGCGGCCGGTCGGCGAGGGAAGCCCAGTATCCAGCCCGACCCAGTCTGAGCCAGTGGTGGTCAGCACGGGTGTAATCCCCGGCCTGCGGCGGGACCACAACCAGGAAGAGGAACGCCGGTATTGCCGTGTTCCCCGCTAGGGCGTTGAAGTGCGTCTCGGTGAGGCGGAAGCGCCAGGAATGATCGTTTTCCCTCGCGGGCGGCCACGTCGACCACGACTTGACCTGAACTCTCGCGATCGTGTAGTCGTCGTAATCGCTGCTTATCCAGGAAAGGTGAAAATCGATTCCATCAACGTCAGGCTCGGGCTTGGCAACCCTCAGGCCTGCGGCAGCCGCGAGCACCCGCACGAAGCACTCGCCGTACCAGCCTTGGTGATGGTTCCGGTCCAGTGAGGCCTCCCGCGATACGCATGCATATCACACTCTGCCACTCACTGTAGCTAATCATGTACCGCTTTGTGAACCGTGCGCCGGCTGAAACCGTGCAGTCATGTCAGCCTTCGTGCGAGTTACCGGGGCGGGCGCACCTGGAAGCTTGCCTGCCCCTTCTCCGGCCTCGGCCAGCTTCGCGATGCCCTCCTTGACCCCGTCGAAGATCTCCTCGCGAGCCGCGGCGGAAAGGCCAAGGAACTTCTGGTTCGAAGTCCAGGCCTCGATGACGACGTACATCTGCTTGCCCCCTGGGGCAGGGCGGTGAATTGCCAGGCAACGCAGTGAAACCTAGCGATGCCGAGTGGACAGCCTCTTCCTTGCCTCTTCATCGTCTTGACGCAGCCGACTCAGGTTTCGGGGTTCCGCCGGGCGGCCGGGTAGGGCAAGCTGATTCCGCGACCTAAGACGGCCAAGGGCGAGGACTAATGGGAACAGGGCGGCCTGCTAAGAGACCACGGCTCGCGGTGGTGCCGCCGCCAGCAATGGGGCGGGCAGGCGAGGCGATCGGGCCGTTGCGGAAGGCCCTCGCCGAGCGGGAGCGGGCACTCGGCCCTGACCACCGCGACACCCTGGTCTCGCGGAACAACCTCGCCGCTGCTCTTAACGCGGCCGGGCGGACGGCTGAGGCGATCGGGCTGTATGAGAAGGTCCTCGCCGTCCGGGAGCGGGCGCTTGGTCCCGACCACCCCGACTCCCTGGGTTCCCGCAGCAACCTCGCCGCTGCTCTTAACGCGGCCGGGCGGACCGGTGAGGCGATCGGGCTGTATGAGAAGGTCCTCGCCGTCCGGGAGCGGGCGCTTGGTCCCGACCACCCCGACACCCTGGCTTCCCTGAGCAACCTCGCGACTGCCTTCCGGACGGCGGGGCGGACGGCTGAGGCGATCGGGCTGCACGAGAAGGCTCTAGCCCGCCGGGAGCGGGTGCTTGGTCCCGACCACGCCGACACGCTGGCCTCCCGCGACAATCTCGCGGTCGCCTTTAATGCGGTGGGGCGGACGGCCGAGGCGATCGCGCTGCTGGAGAAGAACGCCACCGAGCTCGAACGGGTACTCGGCCGTGACCACCCGCAAGCTCTGACCTCCCGCCACAACCTGGCTCACGCCTACCACGGGGCGGGGCGGGCCGCCGAGGCGATGCCACTGCTGGAGAAGAACGCCGCCGATCTCGAGCGAGTGCTTGGCCCCGATCACCCAAGCACCCTGGCCTCCGGCAATATCCTCGCGCTCGCCTACGCGCGCGGCGGGCGGGTCGCCGAGGCGATCGGGCTGCTGGAAAAGACCCTCGCCGGCCGGGAGCGGGTGCTCGGCCCTGACCACCCAAGCACCCTGGCCTCCCGCAACATCCTCGCGGTCGCCTACCAGGGCGCGGGACGGATGGCCGAGGCGATCGAGTTGTTTCGCCAGGCTCTCGCCGACGACGAGCGGGTGCTCGGTCCCGACCACCCGGAGACCAGGACGGTACGAGCCAACCTGGAGCGGGCAACGGCGCGGAGGTCATCAGGCGATAGCGAACGGCGAACGGGCAAGAGTCGCTGGTTTGGGCGATAGGGATGCAGGGCGCTGGCCCGGCCCGGCCAGTGCGTGAGCCTCATCCCGGAACCTGGTGATGGCCCGGGCCAGCGGACGGCCGCGACTGTCACCAGTCTGTCATCAGGCTTGCCCTGTCCAAATCCGCAGGTCATCCCGTCCCCTAGGTATGTTGACTTGGGTAGCGGATTTCGACTAAAGACGGACTTGCCTGCATGAGCAATGAAGCTATGGACGGCGCTCGCCGCCCCAGCGCGTGGACTGGCGCGATCTCAGGGCTGATCACTGCGGCGGTGGCGATCGGCGTCGCCCAGCTAGTGGCCGGCCTGACGAGGCCCCAGGCCTCCCCAGTGGTGGCTGTCGGCCAGTCGGTGATCGGCAGCACGCCGCTGCCGGTCAAGGAATGGGCCACCTCAACGTTCGGGACGAACGACAAGACCGTCCTGATCGGCGGCGTTCTCGTGCTGCTGTTCGCGTTCGCGGCGGTGATCGGGATCGTGGCCATGCGGCGCCTGGCCTACGGCATGGCGGGCCTTGGCGTCTTCGCGGCGATCGGGCTGGCGGCCGTGCTCACCCGCCCGGACGCCACGGGATCGTGGATCTGGGCGACGCTCGTCGGCGCGTGTGGCGGGGGCATCGCCCTGGCCAGGCTAGTGAAGGCGGCCACCGAGGGCGCCGCCGCGCGAGCGGCACAGCAACTCGCCGCCCAGCGGGCGGCACGGCGGAGCGCCGCCGCCGAGCGGCGGGCACAGCAGCGCGCCGCCGCGCGAGCGGCACAGCGGGAGCAGCGTGAGGCCGCGCGAGCGGGACAGCAGGGCGCCACACAGCCGCAGCCGGCAGCGCAGGAGAAGCCGACAGCGCGGGAGACGCTGCAGCGGGCCGGCGAGACAGGATGGATCCCAGGCGGGATCAGCACGGGCGAGGCGTCTGCGGCCCCGGCGGGCTCGAGCCCAGCGAGACAGCCGCGCCACGACGCGGGCCGGGGGGACAAGAAGCCGGGCGCTCCCGGCCCCAAGCTGGTGCCTGCCGCGAGCAGGCGGGCCTTCCTGTGGACGGCCGGGGTGTCGCTGGTCGCAGCGGGGGCCGGGGAGTACATCGGCCGCGAGGCGTCGACCCGGCAGAACGTGGCCGCCGCTCGGTCGGCCATCCGGTTCCCTGCCCCGGCGGTCAAGGCGCCGCCGCTGCCTGCCGGGATCAACCCGAAGGTCGCGGGGCTGAGCTCGTTCATCACGCCGAACAGCCAGTTCTACCGGGTGGACACCACGCTGGTGCTACCCGAGGTGTCCCCGGTGGGTTGGACGCTGCGGATCCACGGGATGGTGCGGCGCGAGGTCACGATCAGCTTCGATGAGCTGCTGCGGCGGCCCCTGATCGAGGATTACATCACGCTGACTTGCGTCTCCGACCCGGTCAGCGGCCCCGACGTCGGGAACGCGAAGTGGCTGGGCGCGTCGCTGGCATCGCTGGTGCGCGAGGCGGGGCCGGCCGCCGGGGCGGACCAGTTGCTGTGCACCTCGGTGGACGGGTTCACCTCGGGCACGCCGCTGGCGGTAGTGATGGACGGCCGGGACGCGCTGGTCGCGGTGGCGATGAACGGCGCCGCGCTGCCCGTCGCCCACGGCTTTCCTGCGCGACTGGTGACGCCGGGGCTGTATGGCTACGTGTCGGCGTGCAAGTGGGTGACCGACATCGAGGTCACGACGTTCGCGCAGGCGCAGGGGTACTGGGTGTCCGAGGGCTGGGCACAGCAGGCCCCGATCAAGACCGAGTCCAGGATCGATGTCCCGAACGGCAACTCGCCCATCGGTCCCGGCCCGGTCACCGTGGCCGGCGTGGCGTGGGCGCAGCACAAGGGCATCGCCGCCGTCGAGGTCCAGGTGGACAACGGGCCATGGAACGAGGCGACGCTGGCCCCAGTGCCCAACATCGACACCTGGCGGCAGTGGACCTGGCAGTGGACGAACCCCGCCCCCGGCAACCACACGATCCAGGCCCGTGCCACCGACAAGACGGGATACACGCAGACCTCCGTAGCGGCCGAGCTCGCGAACGGCGCGACCGGCTACCCGTCGGTGCAGGTAAGCGTGAAGGGCTAAATAGCATTGCGCGTTAGCGAAGTACGCTCATGTGCGGTGCATCCTGAAGTCGGCAGAAACGTCCAGCATCATGCCATCCGACTCCAGGCATGGGCGCGGCGGAGTTCCGCCCCCGCGCCTGAAAATCGGCGACAACGAGGCCGCGTGGCAGCAGAAGATCACCGAGTCAGTCGCCAGCATCCAGCGCCAGGTCCCAGAGATGCGCCGCTTGAGATCGGACGGTGGTACCTAGCCCAGCAAGACTGGGCGACGGCCGCCGGGTTTCCCGCTGGCGACGCAGCGGGCAAGGTGATGTCACGGACTTGGGTGGTGCCTTGTCTTCAAGGCAAACCACTACGCGGATGGGAAAGCTCATGCGAGTCTTCGTCACGGGAGCGACCGGGGCACTGGGACGGCACCTAGTCCCCGGGCTGGTCGGCGCGGGTCACCATGTCACCGCGACCACGAGGGCACCGGGCCGGGTCGCGCAACTGCGCGCGGCGGGCGCGGAGCCGGTGGTCGTTGACGGACTTGACCGGGAGGCGGTGATCGCGGCGGTGCGGGCCGCCGCGGCGGAAGTGATCGTGCACCAGATGACCGCGCTGGCGGGCATGGGCGCTCCGCGCCACCTTGACCGGGAGTTCGCCGCCACCAACGAGCTCCGGACCCGGGGCACCGACAACCTGCTGGCCGCCGCCGCGGCTGCGGGCACCAGGAGGGTCATCGCGCAGAGCTTCACGGGATGGCCCAACGAGCGTTCCGGTGATCCGGTGAAGACCGAAGATGACCCGCTCGACACCAGGCCCGTCCCGTCGGCCGGGCAGACCCTGGCGGCGATCAGGCATGTGGAGGCGGCCGTGCCCGCCGGGGTGCCGGAGGGAATAGTGCTGCGCTATGGCAGCTTCTACGGCCCGGGCGCGTCGGCTGCCCTGCTGGAGGCCGTGCGGAAGCGGCAGTTGCCCGTGATAGGCGGCGGGACAGGGATCTGGTCGTTCATTGAGGTCACCGACGCCGCGGCCGCGACGCTCGCGGCGGTCGATCGTGGCGCGCCTGGCGTCTACAACGTGGTGGACAGTGATCCGGCGCCGGTCGCTGCGTGGCTGCCGTGGCTGGCCAGGGCCGCGGGCGCGAGGCCGCCGCTGCGCGTGCCCGCCTGGCTCGCGCGGCCGCTGGCCGGAGAGCTGGTCGTGGCCTGGATGACCAGCGGGCGGGGGTCCTCGAACGAGAAGGCGCAGAAAGGGCTCGGCTGGCAGCCGCGGTATGCGAGCTGGCGGGAGGGATTTCGTGCCTGGGCCGGCGAATGAGGCAACAGGCACCGGCGCGGGAGGGCCTCCTGCGAGCGCCGAGGCGCTCCGGCCGCTGCTGTTCTCCATCGCCTACGGGATGACCGGATCGGTGGCCGAGGCCGAGGACATCGTGCAGGACGCGTTCCTTGGCCTGACTCGCGCGCGCCAGGCGGGCACCACGGTCGCCGACCTGAAGGCATACCTGACGACGACGGTGACCCGGCTGGGAATCAACTACCTGCGCTCGGCGCGGGCGCGGCGCGAGCAGTACGTCGGCGACTGGCTACCTGAGCCGGTCGTCGTAACCGCACAAGGCCCAGGCCCGGCCGAGCACGCCGAGCTCGCCGACTCGCTGTCCATGGCCTTCCTCGTGCTGCTTGAGGCCCTCTCACCAGCGGAGCGGGCGGTGTTCCTGCTGCGCGAGGCGTTCGGCTACGGGTACCCGGACGTGGCGAGGATCACCGGCAAGAGCGAGGTGAACTGCCGGCAGATCCTCACCCGCGCCCGGCAGCGCATCGCCTCAGGCGGACAGGCGCCGCGCGGCACGCCCGGCCCAGCGCGGCGGGCCGAGGGCGAAGAGCTCGCCCGCAGGTTCTTCCAGGCCGCCGCGGGCGGCGACATGGACGCGCTGCTCACCATGCTCGCCCCCGACGTCGTACTCACCGGGGACGGCGGCGGCAAGGCGCAGGCAATCGGGGTCCCGCTGCACGGCAGGCAGCGAGTGCTGCGGCTGCTCGCCGGCCTGTTCCGCCGGGGCCAGGCCCTGGGTACCTCCCTCCAGCTGGCCCGGGTGAACGGCCAGCCAGGCGCCGTGACCTACGACGCCGAGGGACGCGTGGTCAACGTCTTCGCCCTTGACGTCACCGACGGTATGGTCCAGGCGATCCGCTCGGTCGTCAACCCCGACAAGCTCGGCCACATCGGGCACGTTTCCGACGTGGCACGATTGCCGCAGAGGGAATTATGCGAGCCTCAGACGGGCACCGCCATGGTCGCCAGGGCATCCGTCAGCCGCCGGCGGTGAGGCAGTGGCGGCTCGAGCAGCGGAAGGCGCACGGTCGGGTGCGGGATGATCCCGAGGACCCCGACGTGCGCCATCTGATTGACGATTTCGCCACCCAGCTTTCGCTAGTCGACGCAGGCGATCTCCTCGCGGAGCGTGGGTCCTGAGCGAGTTGCTCGGCTATGACGTAATCGGCTATGCCTTAACAGGCAGCCAGAGCAGCCCGGGTAAGGGAGTCATGGGATGACGCGGTACCTGATCTCGTTCGGTGCCCACGCGATGGACCACATCCCCGACGAGGACATGCCCGCCGTGGCCAGGGCCGCGCACGCGGTGGTCGAGGAAGCCCTGAACGCCGGCGTGTACCTCTTCTCCGGCGGACTGGAAGGCAAGCGGGCGACCATCGTGGCCACCGACGGGACGGCGACCGACGGCCCGTACCCGGAGGCCATCGGCGGGGTCACGGTCGTCGAGGTGCCCTCACGCGCGGCGGCGCTTGAGTGGGCGGCCAAGATCGCCGTCGCCTGCCGCTGTGCGCAAGAGGTCCGTGAGTTCGGGCCCGACCCCGAACTCGACGCGATGCTCCGCCAGGCAGATAGCCGACGCTGACGTCCCGGCGACCGCATTCCTGTCATAGCGGGCGGGCTCGGTCATAGGCTGGTTCCCGGAGTCAGAGTCGCGAGTGGAGGCCCGTGTGCCGTACATCGACAGTGGCGAGGCGAGGATCTGGTACACCGAGCAGGGGACGGGGTTTCCCATGCTGACGCTGGCGCCAGGCGGGATGCGCTCGAGTGCCGCGCTGTGGGAGATGGCGGCGATCAACCCGCTGGCCGCGTACGCCGGGCAGTACACGATGATCGCCATGGACCAGCGCAATGCGGGCCAGTCCACGGGCCCGCTTGAGGCCGGCGACCCGTGGGGCGCCTACGCGGCCGATCAGCTGGCGGTCATGGACCATCTGGGCATCGACCGGTTCCTGGTGTTCGGCTGCTGCATCGGCGGCCCGTTCGTTTTGAAGCTCTGCCAGCTCGTGCCAGAACGAGTCGTCGCGGCCGTCCTCGAGCAGCCGGTCGGGATCGTCGAGAGCAACAGGGAGCTGTTCGATAGCCTGTGGAAGCAGTGGGGCGAGCAGCTCATGAGCAAGCGCGATGATCTGGGCAGCGATGAGATCGAGGCGTTCGGCACTGCGATGTGGGCCGCTGGCTTTGCCGCCAGCGTGACCAGGGACCAGGTGCGGTCCCTCCGCACGCCGATGCTCGTCCTGCCCGGAGTCGACGAGCACCATCCGACCGAGACCGGCCGCGAGATCGCCGCGCTCGCGCCCGCCGCCGAGCTGCTCGAGCCATGGAAGGACCCCGCGCACCTTCCTGCCGCCACCGAGGCGGTTGGCCGGTTCCTGCGAGACCACGCCCCGCGCTAGCCCAGTGGCCTGGGCCTGATATCGGCTGGATCTTACCTGCAGGCGCATGCGGGCTACAGCGAACCTGCCGGTCCAGGACGACCTGCCCGTGGCGCAGGACGCACAACTGCGCCATCCCGCCGTAGGCCCGTACAAGCTCAGCCGCCCGCGCGACCTCCGCTTTCCGCATTCCCACCTGGTGCGGGTCGCATCCAGGCCAGCCACTCAGGCTCATAGCAGCGAACCTATATCGGCCGGCGCACCGCGGGCAGGGGGTGGCTGCTTGCGGCGGGCGTGATCGCCTGCGGCGACGCCGGCCGGTAAATGCGTTGCCCCGAGCCGACGGGCGGTTTTACGATGGCCGGGCCGCGGCAAAGGTACATCCTCTGCATCAGGAAGGAGGTGCTCGCGATGTTCACTCATCGTCAGACGCCTCTAGGGGTTGCTCTCTAGCAAGCCTGGAGACGAACTGCGGGCGCCCTCAGGAACCTGGCTCAGCTAAGGTCCTGAGGGCGCTTTCTTGCCCAGCCAGGCTCAGCCACCCCTGATGGTCGCAGAATCGAAGACCATGACCGCCACCGGGCAGAACGATAAGTGCCGTCGGTTGCCCACGACGAGACCATCGGGGATCCGGGCGGGTGACGACCGGGCACTTTCTGAATCCCGCCGCGCTTCCGGCGGGATCAGCCCCGTCCTGGAAGACCTCATCAGGTCCGGCATCGCCCGCCTGCAAGCCCTCCCAGCAGGGTGGCCGGTACCAGCGCTGGGTCCATTGTCGCTGCGCTTGTCGCAGCCCTGAACGCGGCGGGGAAGCCACTCACCCGTATCACCGAGATCATGAAGACGATCAATTACCCGAGCTTCACGAATCGCGCCCCGCTGGGCGATGTGCAGCTTGCCGAGCGGCTTGTCGTCCAAGAGAGGCTGTACAACGGTGGCGCCTACCTCCGTGAATGGCTGGGCGGGCAGCTGTAGGAGATCGGCATAACCAAGTTCTCTCAGCTGCGTATAGACGACCCCGAAGCGGACGCCAACCTGGCCGACTCGCAGAAGTATTCCCTGATCATTCCCGCTCAATGCCCGGGCGGCCACCGTGGACGGAGTCGAGTATCCGGCGGAGAAGGTGACGTGGGTGGACGGGGGCGTCCTTGACGACTTTCCGGTCGATGTGTTTGAGCGGACGGAAGGGAAGCCTGCGCGGTGGGAGACCATCGGGGTGAGGCTGGAGTCCAAGCCGGTGGTCGCGTCGGCTGGGCGCAGCAACAACAATACGGTCCAGGAGCTTGTCGACATCCTGGAGACCGTCCTCAACAACTCTGACCGGTATTACGTGAGTCCGGAAGAGGCTAAGCGCACTCTCTTTGTCAACACCGGCGCGATTTCTTCGACGAATTTCAACATCACCGCGGCCCAGCAGCAAGAACTTTTCAACCTCGGACAGAAGGTGGCCCAGGAATTCCTGGCATCTAATCCGAACTTACGGACCGCTGGGAGGCTCGCGTACCTGACCAGGCGCCCGAGCCTCCCCGCGGTGCCGGCTCAGTCGGCGACAGCCTGCTGCGGGCTGCGCTCGAGCGGGGGCTCGCCGGGCCGCTGCAGGCGGCGCACGCTCGGCGCCGCGAACTTCGCCGCGACTCCGGCGAGGTTGACGGCGGCTGCTATCCAGAGCGTGGCGCTCATCCCGATCCCGGCCGCCACCACTCCGGCGAGGGCGAGTCCGACCGGATCGCCGAGCAGGGAGCCGAACCAGTCGTAGGCACTGACGCGCGACAGTGACGCCGGCGGGATGTGCTGCTGCAGCGTCGTCTCCCAGAGCGTATTGAAGAGCATGTTCCCGAAGCCGGTGAGCAGCGCCGTGACAAGGAGGGTCGGCCAGGGAAGCTTCAGCGCGAGCACGATCATGGGCGCCGCATTCGGGACGACGGCAATGGTTCCCACCAGGAGCGGCCGTCGCGGCTTGAAGCGAAGCGCCATGGCGCCGGCGGCGAGCGCGCCGATGGCCGAGACGATGAGGATCGCCGTCCACGCGCCTGCGCCGCCGTGGCCGTTCTTGGTCCACGCCGCGGCGAGCACGAGCCATGCCGAGCTCATCATGTTCCCGAGGGAAAATGTGACCACGCACAGCCAGACCCAGGTACGGGCGGTGAACTCGCGCCAGCCGTCGAGCAGGTCACGGGCGAACGACTGCGGCGGCAGGCTGACGTGCGGCGGCAGGCGCAGGCGCGCGAGGTAGAACGCGCTTACCCCGAAACTCGCCGCGTCAACGGCGAGCGCGTACCCCGGCCCGACGGTGACGATGAGGACGCCTGCCAGCGCCGGGCCGGCGAACTGCGTCAGCCCCGTCGACATCCCGCGCAGGGCGTTTGCCTCCTGCAGTCGCTCCGCGCTCACGGTCATCGGCGTGAGGCCGGTCGATGCGGGGTTGAAGAACGCCGTCCCGGTCCCGGCGAGCGCCTGCAGGACGATCAGCTCCCAGACGCGCCCGGTGTGCGAAAGCAGCAGTCCCGCGGTCGTCGCCTGGATGGCCATGCGCGCAACGTCGGCGGTGAGCATCACGCCGCGCCGTGGCAGGCGGTCGGCGAACACGCCGCCCGCGAGCAGGAAGATGACGAGCGGTGTGGTGTTCGCGGCAAGGACGAAGCCGAGGTCGCGGGCGGATCCCGTCAGGTCAAGCACCGCCCAGGCAAGCGCGAACGGCGTGACCGCATCCCCGAGCAGCGATACCAGCTGTCCCGTGAAGAACAGGCGAAACTCGCGCTCCTGCAGCACGCCGAGCGGGATCCGCCGCACCTGGCCCTCTTCCCTGGGTAAGCACTCACGGGCACCGCCGTCACGCGGCCCGGCCGCTATCCACCCGCGGCCCAGGCTGCCGCTAGCATACGGCCATGGGCGGCCGTATCACGTCATTCGATGAATCGGTGCTAGCGACGTTTCCCGTCACGCTGGAGTCCCTGCGGGAGCAGGGAATACTGACTCCTACGGTGACGGTCGAGCGGCTGCGGGACCTCCTGAGCCCGGGCCAGCAGGCCATCTTCGACCAGCTCATGGACCTGCGGCCGGAGGACTACGGCATCAATACGCCGTACGCGGGCGAGCTTGAGCCCGTGCCCGACGACCTCGTGGAGGTCACCGGGCAGCGATACAGCGAGGATGGCGAGGAGAAGACTCTCGGAGCCAAGTACGTTCCCCGGCATGTCTTCGAGGCCTACCGCCGAATGGACGCCGCCTTTACCGCCGGCCATCCTGGTCGTGCCCTGCTCATCCAGTCGTGCTACCGCTCGCCGGCGTACCAGATCGCCACCATCCTCGACTGGCTCATCAACGCCTATCACGGGGATATCGCCGTGACCGTCCGCCACGCGTCGCCGCCACGCTATTCCCAGCACACGATCGCCAGCAAGGCGGCGATCGACTTCAAGAACGTGGACGGAGTGCCGTCTGGCTACCGGCCGGAGTTCTTCAAGGACACGGTCGAGTACGCGTGGCTTCGCCAGCACGGCGCGGAGTTCGGGTTCCACGAGTCCTGGCAGGAGGGCAACGACTTCGGCATGCGCGCCGAGCCCTGGCACTGGCAATACCGGCCAGCCGCACCGGCCTAGTGGCCACCAGCGCGGCCGGAAAGCCGTGCATGCTCCCGGTCGCCTCGACTACCGCAGACCGCTCCACAGCGGTCACCATAGCCGCCTACCACCCCGGGGTACCGCTGTCAGCCGTCCTGGCATTGCTTGCCTTGCCCGCTTTTCGGCCGTGTTGTTACGGGGTATGGAACACCCCACTCGGCGCGATCAGCCACTTACGGCCCCCGCTCCCGCTTGCTGTCCGTCGCCTGCCCGAAGGTAATCACATGGAAGCTAACGCAGACCGCTTCCTCGAACTCCTCCATCAGTTCGAGGACTTCACCGACGCGATCTCCCCCGAGCAGGCGCACATCGAGTTCGATGAGGCAACTCTCCAGCTGTTCTGGATGCGCTGGCCGCAGGTTTCCGCATGGACAGGGTCGCTGTGGCGCATGCTGTCTGAGGAACTGTCCGGCCCGGCCACGCCGCACAGGGACCCGGAACTCGACGAGGTAGGCGAAAGTGGCTGACGATCCTCGCCGCGGGCTGACCCTCCGCGATCTGATGACCACGCGCGTGGTCGCCGTCAGCCCTGATGACCCGGTGACGGACGCTGCCGCCGCCATGATCAGGCAGAAGGTCGGATCGGCACTCATCATGCAGGGCCTTTTCCTGGCCGGGATCCTCACCGAGCGGGACGTGCTCCGCGCCGTGGCATCCGGTAGCGACCTGACGAGCTCCCCGGTGTCCGAGTGGATGACCAAGGACCCGGAACCAGCATCCCCGGATACCACCGTTGAGGACGCTACGCAGCTCATGCTGCTGCACGGCTTCCGGCACCTTCCGGTGCTTGAAGGCCGGGAAGTGCGGGGCGTAGTCAGCCTGCGTGACCTAGCCGCCGCCCGGATCCGCCGGCCGGCCCCGCAGCGCTGACCCGGACTCGCGACCTCCCCGTCTCGCTCGGGTCCCTGCGGAAAAATGCCAATGGCAGCCTAAAGCCACCGCTTACCCTCACCCGAAGAGCGGAGGATGAAGGCGAGCTCGGGCGTGATCGCCATGGCTCCGCTCGCGACCACGCGCACCGCGTCCGCGAGCGCCGCCAGGTCGGCGTCCTTGGTGATGCACCCGGCGGCGCCAGCCTCGATGGTAGCGAGCACGCCCGCTGGCCCGGCCACGGCGGAAACCATCAGCACCCGGTGCCCTCGCGCCCGCAGTCGCGTCACGTTGTCGGCGGGCACGGACTGGTCACGCAGGTTCAGGTTCAGCAACACGACGAGGGGACCCGAGCTGGCGCCCGGGCGGTCACGCAGGAAGTCGCTGACGGTCCGGGCGGTCCGCAGCACCCGCAGGTCAGGCAGTTGCCGCAGCCACGCGGCCATTCCTTCAAGCAGCATCTGGTCGTCGTCGATCACGCCGAGGCCGATTACCGAGGCCACCGCAAGTCCACGCACGTGCCCATCACTGCTCTCACAACACCTGGCCGTCGCCGCAATGCGATCCCCCTGCTAATACGCAGGGAGGCCCAAAATGGTTTGGCTCCAGCTCTTCCTGGGCTCTGGCCGACGGCCCTCAGGCACGGTTTGAACCACAGCGGCGGTGCGACCCAGTGGTGGACGCCGGGCGGGCAGTGAACGGCTCGTTCTGGCCGCCGACGCCGAGATCCTGACCAGCGAGCTGATGACCAACGCGACGCAAGCCAGCGCGAGCGTGGACCCGGACGAGCCGATCGCGCTGCGGCTGCTGGCCAACCGGGGGGGACGCGGCGGCTGAGGGCCAACGTCAAGGCGGTCTGGGCGGAGCTGCTGCTGCCCGTGCGGCTGGCGCTGGCCGAAGTCATCGACCGGGTCGGCAAGCTCTGCCCGCTGGCCTCCTTGACCGCCTGCTCGTGCGGACTGCGGTTCGCCACCGCCGAGGAGCTAGACGAGCACTTCGGCGAGGTCCTCTCAGGAAGTCGAGGTCATGGGCACGTAGCCGTCCGGGTGGCCGATGAGGGTACTAGATCCGGACGTATACCATCTACCGCTGCTTTCCCATTGCCTTACTGCGTCAAAACCCTTATTGACGTAGAGCGTTGCCTTATAGTAATCCCATCCAGTGCCGTCGGAATAGTCGAATTGCAGGCTGTTCTGCAGTGCCGTCCAGGTGTCGGGGCCGACAACGCCATCGGCGGACAGGCCGTGCTGGTTCTGGAAGCATTCCACGGCATGCTGCGTATTGGTCCCGAAGTCACCGTCGACGGTCAGTCCGCTACCGCCGCATGCCCCGCTGACGATCCACTGAACCGCGAAAACCATGTCAGACTCGCTGCCGAGGCTCAGCTCGCAGTTGCCGGTCCACGACCCGGTCGCCCATGTGTTGCAACTGTCGGCGCTAGCGGCGCTCGAGGTTGTCGTGCTCGCGGCGGCTGTTCCTGCCCCGGCCAGTCCGATGGCCAGGGAAAGTACGGCGGCTGCAATGGCCGCCATGACCTTACGTTTCACGCTTCTCTCCTATTTCCCGGTTGTCTTCGAGGGTTGGGCTGGCTATTATCCGGGTACCTGAATAACCGCTTCCTGCATAAGGTGAACAGTTCGGGTGGAGCGTGTGCGCTGATGTTGCTGTCAGTTGTCGAATAGACCACTTCCGCGCAACCATGACATGCCTGCGGACAATAGTCAAGACCCTTATCTCACCCTCTCGCCTGAGGTGGCCTGGCGCCGTAGCCGACCCCGGCGGTCACACTCCCGGAAGTCTTACCGCGCCCCGCCCGCCGCTCTCGCCTCGCACGTCACAGGACTTCCGGGCAAATAACCTTGTTGCGAAAATTTACCTACGCCGGAACGTGCTAATTTAACGCACAAGGAAATTCCTTCGCCGCTCGCTCGAATCCGGCCGGCAGGCCGAAGGTCGCGAAGACCTCGGGACCCTGGAACACCGAGTTCCGGCTGATGCCCTCGGCGGTGACGGTGAAGACCTGGAGCGTGTGCGACTCATACCTGTCACCGGCGCGGACGTAGGCGGCGAAACCAGGCTGGCCGTTGGCGGTGACCTCCTCCAGCTGCCAGTCCGTTCCGCACGCCTCGAAGACCCAGTCCATGAACAGGCCGTAGTTGCGGCGCCCGGTGAACCAGTTGAGCATCGGCGGCATCTCCATCAGCACGTCCTCAGTGAGCAGCCGCTTGAGCCCCTCGACGTCGGCGTGCTCGAACGCCTTCATGTAGCGATCGATCCAGGCCCGCTGCTCGGCCGCCGACGGCTCGCTGCCGGGCTCCTGCCCGGCCCCGGCCTCCTTCATCCGGGCACGCGCCCGCTGCAGGGAGCTGTTCACCGACACGGCGGTGGTGCCGAGGACGTCCGCCGCCTCGGCCGCGGAGAAGCTGAGTACGTCACGCAAGATCAGCGCACCGCGCTGGCGCGGCGACAGGTGCTGCAGGGTGGCGGCGAACGCCAGGCGCAGGCTGCTGCGGTCGATCGCGGCCGCGGCCGGATCGCCCGCGGCAAGCAGTGAGTCAGGCAACGGCTGGAGCCAGGCGTGGCTGTCTCCCGCGACCAGCGGCCCGAGCGGGTCCGACGCGGCCACAAGCCCAGAAGGCAGCGGCCGGCGGCCGCGCGCCTCCAGGGCGGTCAGGCAGGCGTTCGTCGCGATCCGGTAGAGCCAGGTGCGCGGTGAGCTGCGAGTCTCGTCGTACTGCTCGCGCGCCCGCCACGCCCGCAGGTAGGTGTCCTGGACCAGGTCCTCCGCGTCGTGCGCCGAGCCGAGCATCCGGTAGCAGTACGCCAGCAGCTCCGTGCGGAACGGCTCGACCAGGCGATCGAAGCCTTCTTCTCTTGCCGTCATCCAATGCCCTTCTCCCCCTGGCCAAGTCTGACACGACGCTGAGCGGGCTGAGCGCCCCCGTGGGGCTCAGCCCGCTCAGCGCGATCCCGCGGTGGCCGGCGTCAGCTCGGCTGGACCGCCGGGCTGTTGTGGTACGCCGCGACCTGCCAGGCGCCATCGCGCTTCTCAAACACCCAGGTCGCGTAGACCATGCTCGCGGCGGGGACGTCGGTCTGGCCGGGGAACCTGATGCCGGCCTCGCTCACCGCGACCGCGGTGTTCTCGCCCAGGAACCGGATGCTTTCCAGCTTGTCGATGACCGCGCTGCCCTTCAGGAAGGACGCGAAGCCGTCGGCCATGCCCTGGCGGACCTCCTCCCTGGACTTGCGGTACAGGCCGGGCATGATCACGGTGGCGTCCGTGGCGTAGTCCGCGACAAAGCCGTCGGCGTCGCCCGCCTCCCAGGCCTTGTACTGGCTTTCCAGGACGCCCTTGATGGCGGCCACGTCGTGCGGTCGGGCCTCGGTCATAGCTGTCTCCTCATCGCTCGCGTGCTTCATGGCCTGTGACAGGCTCACGGATACATACCGGCGGCCGGCCCCGCATTCATCGCACCAGGCGGAAGAACTTCCGGCGAGCGATGCCGCCCGCGCGGGACGCCGGGCCGACCCCGGCGGCGAGGCGACACCCGTCGGCCGGTGCGTCGTGGGGAAGTGACCGTTACGCTGACTGGGGCGCGAACTGGGTCCGGTACAGCGACGCGTATGCCCCGCTCGCGGCGAGCAGCTCGTCATGCGTCCCGCGCTCGGCGACCCGGCCGCCGTCGACGACGAGGATCTGGTCCGCCGCCCGGATCGTGGCCAGCCGGTGCGCGATGACCAGGGATGTCCGCCCGGCCAGCGCGATCGCCAGTGCCCGCTGGATCGCCGCCTCTGACTCGGAGTCCAGGTGGGCGGTCGCCTCGTCAAGCACGACCACCGACGGGGCCTTGAGCAGCAGCCGGGCCAGGGCCAGGCGCTGCTTCTCCCCGCCGGACAGCCGGTAGCCCCGGTCGCCCGCGATCGTGTCAAGCCCGTCGGGCAGCGACGAGATCAGCTCCCAGATCTGGGCCGCCTGGCATGCCCGCGCCAGCTCGTCCTCGGTCGCCGACGGCCGCGCGTACAGCAGGTTGGCCCGGATCGTGTCGTGGAACAGGTGCGCGTCCTGCGGAACGACGCCGACCACCGACCGCAGCGACTCCAGCGTCAGGTCACGGACGTCGTGCCCGCCGATCCGCACCGTCCCGCGCACCGGGTCATACAGCCGCGGCACCAGGTGCGTGATCGTCGTCTTCCCCGCCCCCGACGGCCCGACCAGCGCGGTCAGCTTCCCCGCGGGCACCTCGAAGGTGACGTCCCGCAGCACCCACGCATCGGTGGTCCGCTCCGGCGCGGGCAGCCCGGCCGGCTCGAGCGAGGCCAGCGACACCTGGTCCGCCGCCGGATACCTGAACCACACTCCCGCTACCTCCACGCTCGGCGCTTCCGCTGCCCGCGCCAGCGGATAGGCGGCGGGTCGCTCGGCGATCAGCGGCTCCAGGTCGAGGATCTCGAACGTGCGGTCAAAGCTGACCAGTGCGGTGAGGATCTCAAGCGGCAGGCTGGACATGGCGTGCAGCGGCCCGTACAGCTGCGACACCAGCGCGATGAACGCCACCAGCGTGCCCAGCTGGAAGACGCCGTGCATGACCAGCGTCCCGCCCAGCCCGTACACCAGGGCCGTGACCAGCGCGGCCAGCAGCGTGACGAACACGACGAGCAGGTTCATGCCGGCCCGGCTGGCGACGGTCAGGTCCCTGACTCGGCTGGCCTTGCGGGTGAAGGCCCCGGCGTCCTCTTCCGGCCGTCCGTACAGCATGGCCAGCAGCGCCCCGGAAACATCCGATCGCTCGGCCATCATCGCCGACAGCTCGCCGGACAGCTGCATCTCCTGGCGGACCAGCCGCTGCGACCGCTTCCCCGCCGCCTTGCCCGGCAGCACGAACAGCGGGATCACCGCCAGCGCGACCAGGCTGAGCTGCCACGACAGCCAGAACATCGCCGCCAGCACCAGCAGGAGGTTCAGCAGCACCGACAGCGACTCCGACATCAGCCCTCCGGCCGCCCGCTGCGTCTCGCTGATGTCTTCCATGCGGGAGACAAGCGACCCGGTCTGGGCCCGGGTGAAGAAAGCCAGCGGCTGCCGCAGCACCTGCCGGAATACGCTCGTCCGCAGCTCAAGCACCAGGCTCTCGCCGATCCAGTCCGAATACCGCGAGCTCGCGTGCTGCGCGCCCGCGTCCACCAGCGCCAGCCCCGCGACGGCCAGCGCCAGCGCGACGACCACGCCCTGCTGGTGGCGCAGGATGCCATCGTCGATGATCAGCCGCAAGACCAGCGGGATCGTCACCACGATGGCCGAATCCACCGCGGTGATGAGCACGAGCGCCACCATCGTCCGACGGTACCGGCGCAGGTACGGCCAGACCCGCCGGGCCGTCCCCGGCCGCACCTGCTGCCGGGTCACCTCGTCCTCGTGGAACCGCCACCAGACTCCGGGCCCCTCGATCATGGGACCCACTATCTCCCGGGCCCGGCATCGCGCGGCAACCCATTTTCCGGCCGCCAGGCCCCTAGGGCGCGGCCGGATGCGAGGCGACCGGGCCTGCCGCCGCGGCGGGCGCGAGGAATTCTCGTGCGCCCCGAAGCCGGGTGGTCAGCCGGGCCTGGGTCCTGGTGCTGTCCAGCCGCACCGCGAGAGCGCCAGGCATGCCACTGGTGGCGCGCAGGCCAGCAGGCAGCGTGGCCTGGTCAAGGCCGTCGCGCCGCGCGATCAGCAGGCCGAGCTCATGCCGGCTGACCGCGTCGGGGCCGGCCACGTTGCACACCCCGGCGTCCGGCGATGCGGCCAGCTCAAGCAGGGCCGCGGCCAGGTCGGTCACCTGCACCGGGCATCGCACCTCGTCGCTGAACAGGGCACCGGACATGGCACCCGACGCCAGCGCGTGCACCAGCCTCTCGTGCGGAGAGTCGCCGTCCCCGATGATCAGCGAGGTCCGGGCGACCACCGCCGACGGGGCGATTCCCCTGACCGCGGTCTCCGCCGCGGCCTTGGCGGCGCCGTAGGGCGTCAAGGGATCGGGCAGGCAGGTCTCGTCGTAGCTGGCTGCGGCGCCGGAGAAGACCGCGTCGCTGGACACGTGCACCAGTCGTGCGCCTGCCGCGGTCGCGGCCAGGGCGACGTGCAGGCCGCCGTCAGCGGTGGTCGCCCAGTCCGATTGCCGGTAGGCGGCATTGATGATGGCGTCCGGCCGGGCGTGGCGGGCTAGGGCCATGACGTCGTCCCTGCTTCGGATGTCGACCCCGCGCCAGTCGACGCCAGCGGCCGGCGGGGCGCCCGCGTGGAAGGTGGCGACGACGCTGTGGCCCGCGAGGCGGGCCTGCCGCGTGATCCTCCGGCCGAGAAAGCCGCTGCCGCCGATCACGAGAAGGTTCACCCGGGCAGCGTAGGGGATCTCATGGCCAGTCCTCGCCGGGGGCTGGCTGCGGGCGGCGGTGACTGCTAGCGTTCACGGCGGCTCGGCGGCCGTCCTCGCGCGCAGCACCCATGGTAAGTCGCGGGACGGCCAATTCCCCCTGGCGGCGTGATTTACTTGCCTCGGGCTTGTTTGGGCCGTTTTGCGCCCCGTGGCCTGATCGCGTTGAGATGACAGGCCGGGAGGGCCGGTGGAGTTCGCGCAAGCGTGCGTGGATGGGGATGTTCCGGTCTTCTGGACAGAGTCCGGCGACCAGATGACGGCCGGGCTGGTGTTCCGGGTGGGGCGCGCGGACGAGGTCCTGGCGCGCGGCGGGATTACCCACCTCATCGAGCACCTGGCGTTGTACCCGCTCGGGGCGAGCGCCCGCATGGACTACAACGGCCAGGTCGACGCGGTGACCACTACCTTCATGAAGCGCGGTAGCGCGCAGGAGATCACTGACTTCTTCACCGCCGTGTGCGCGAGCCTGCGCGATCTGCCGGTGCAGCGGCTTGAGGCCGAGAGCCAGGTGCTGCGCACCGAGGCCGAGGGGCGATCCGCTGCGCTCAGCGGCCCGCTGCTCATCGAGCGGTACGGCGCGGAGACTTACGGGCTGCCTGCCTGCCCCGAGTTCGGGATCGGGTCCTTCCAGGCCGACGAGCTGAGGGCGTGGACGGGGCAGCATTTCACCCGGGGCAACGCCGCCATGTGGGTCGTGGGCGGCCCGCCGCCGAGCGTGATCCGGCTGGACCTGCCGGACGGGCCCGCGCTGCCCGCGCCGGAGCCTACCCGCAGTGAGTCCAGGACGCCCGGCTGGGTCAATGCCCAGGTGCCGGGCGTGGGCTGGTCGGGGCTGGTGCGCCGGAGCACGGCCGCCCAGGTGTACGCCAGGGTGCTGAACCACAGGCTGCTGCGGGAACTGCGGCACAAGCAGGGCCTCGCGTACTCGCCGAGCGTCAGCTACTCCGTCAGGGACCAGGACATGGCGCATGTCATCGCGGCTTCTGACGGCCTTCCTGAGGTGCACGCGGTGCTGGTGTCGGCCTTCATCCGCGAGCTTGAGCGGCTTGAGGCGGCCGGGATCACCGCGGAGGAGCTCCTCAGCACGGTCGAGGAGCTGCGCAGCTCGTGGAACACTCCCCAAGGAGCGGGCGCGCGGGCGATCGGGGCCGCTCGCAACGCGATCATGGGCAGGCCCGTGTCCTACGTCGCCGCCTGGCGGGACGGGCTTGCCGCGGTGTCGGTGGCCGACGTCCACGAAGTGGCCAGGGAGGCGTTCGACTCCTCGGTGTTCGTGCTGCCGCCCAAGAAAGAACCGTTCCGCGCGGGGTTCACCGCCCTCGGCGTGCCCACCGGCACGGCCGTGGCGGGCCGCCGGGTTCGCAGCGCCGACTATCCGCTCGACCGCTCGCGCCTGATCTTCGGGGAGGAAGGCGTCAGCCTGGTCCAGGGGGAGGCCGTCCACACGGTGCACTACACGCAGTGCGCGGCGCTACTGCAATGGACGGACGGCGGGCGTGAGCTCATCGGTCGCGACGGGGTCGGCATCCGCATCGAGCCAACCTTGTGGCGTCTGAAGGATGAGGCCGCCGACCTCGAGCAGAAGGTGGGAGCGGGCAAGTCGGTCGCCATGCCCTACCGGTCCGCGGACAAGGTGCCTCACCCGTGGGCACGATGGCCGGCCCGGATGGCCGGATGGCTGCTCGTGGACCCGACAATGGCGGTCGTGACCGGCCTGATTCCCGTCGCGGCAGCGTTTGTTCTGGTACTGCTGCTCGCCCCGGGCGAGGTCGCCTTCGGCGCGGTGATCTTGGTGTGGCCGACGACGGCCCTGGCGATCGCCAATGCCAGGCTCGCCCGGGTCCGCCTGCTGCGGTGGGCCGCCAAGCGCAGTGCCGGGCCACGCTAGCCCCGCGGTCAGGGCCTAGGGCTTGCGCGCGACCCCACCGTAGAAAAGCGCCCGCGGTGGCGGTGCGGCCAGCACTGGCCGCCAGCTGGTGATCTCCGTCAGCCCTGGCTCGACCAGCTCCAGCCCCTCGAAGAACCGGGCGATGTCCGGCAAGGACCGCTGGGTGACCCCGCCCGACTTGGTCTTGGCGTAGACCGAGTTCAGCCCTTCCAGCTGGTTGCCCGTCAGGTCCTCCGACAGGGCGTGTGACACCACCAGGTAGCTGCCGGACGGCACGGCGGCCATGAGGCGGGCGACCATCGCCCACGGATCATCGGTGTCCCCGATGAAGTGCAAGATGGCCAGGAGCATCACCGCGACCGGCTCGCCGAAGTCCAGTGTCCTCGCCGCGTGGCCGACGATCGCCCTGGTGTCCCTGATGTCGGAGTCGATGTAATCGCAAGCGCCCTGCGGGCTGCTGGTCAGCAGGGCGCGGGCGTGCGTCAGGACCACCGGGTCGTTGTCGACGTAGACGACCCGTGCCGCCGGGGCGACTTCCTGTGCGACCTCGTGAACGTTTCCCGCGCTCGGCAGGCCGGAGCCGACGTCAAGGAACTGGCGGATGCCCACCTCGCCGGCCAGGAACCGCACCGCTCGCCGCAGGTAGTCCCGGTTGCGCCGCGCAACCAGCGGCGCCTCAGGCTCGAGCTCCACGATCTTGGCGACCGCCGCCCGGTCAGACTCGAAGTTGTCCTTGCCGCCGAGTAGCACGTCATACATTCGGGCGACGCTCGGGACGGTGGTGTCGAACGGCAACGCCATGGCCAGCGCCCTCATTCAGTTAGAAGGGGAGTGTGATCCCGATACTACCGGGGCGCGTGCCTAGTACCGTGGCCAGCGCGTCGGCTGCCCGCCGGGCGTCACAACCCGCTCTCATCACGGGCATAACGCCACGATTGTGCAGTCCGGGATCTCCTCGGCTTCCGGCCTGGCATCGCCGGCCGCGGTGCGGGCGACGCCGAACTCACGCCAGGACTTCAGGGTGAGGCCAAGGATGATCGCCGCGGTAAGGGTAATTCCCGCGAAGAGGAAGAACGACGCGGAGCCAAGGTCGCGGGTGAAGATCGCGGCGAGCGCGACCGACACCGGAGCGGTTCCGAACATCCCCAGCGTCAGCACCGCGGTCGCCCGGCCGAGCAGTCCGGGCGGGACCAGTCGCTGGAACGCCGCGTAGAGCAGGACATTGCCGAAGCCCACCGTCAGCCCCTGGACGGCCAGGGACCCGGCGACGGCGAGGGTGTGGCCAAGGAACGGAGTGACGACAATGGCCACGGCCGCCACCTGGAAGCCAAGAATGGCGGTGACGGCTGGCCGCCGGGGTCGCCTGACCTGGCCCGCAAGCAGCGAGCCGAGCAGGGCTCCGGCACCGCCCGCCGCCAGGATCAGCCCGTACCCGCCCGCCCCGGAGTGCAGCGGCCCGTGGGCCAGGGCGGGCAATGACACGTTGTCCACCCCGTTCGTGCCGAGGTTGGCCGCGATGACCAGCAGGAACTGGACCTGGAGCACCCGCTCGGCGCGGAAGAACTTCACGAACATCGACATCGTGGCCCCGGCGGCCCGCGTCGCATCGTCGGGGCCGGCCGCCGGCCCGCCGGCCGGCTGGGCCACTTGCTGGGGCTGGGCCACTTGCTGGGGCTGGGCCACTTGCTGGGGCTGGGCCACTTGCTGGGGCTGGGCCACGGGCTGGGGGGCAGCACGGATCCTGGCCAGGGTCACCGCCGACACCGCGAAGGAAGCGGCGTCAAGCGCGAAGGCAAGTGCGGGGCTGGCCAGCGCCACGAGCGCGCCACCGACGGCGGGGCCGGCCAGTATCGCGAGCTGCGCTCCGCTCGTGGTCAGCGCGTTGGCTGCCTCCAGGTCGTCCCCCATCACCAGCGACGGGACGATCGACAGCGACGCGGGCAGGAACAGGCCCTCTCCGGCGCCAAGCACCACCGCGATGGGGATGAGGCAAGCAGCCTGAGCTGGGCCGAGTGCCGTCACCGCGGCGAGGGCGGCGACGGCGAGGCAGCGCGCCCCATCGGTGGCCAGCATCACGGTCCGTGATCCCCAGCGGTCGCTGGCCCATCCGCCAATCGCGATCAGGCAGGTGCGGGGAACGCCATAGGCCACCAGGACGGCGCCGAGGAGCGCCGTGCCACCGTGGGCGGCGAGCACGTACCACGGCAGGGCCACCGCATAGCAAGCGTCGCCCACGTTCGAGGTGACCTGGCCGGCTAGGAGCAGCCGGAGGGAACGGTGACGGAGCGGGCTCAGGGCACGCGGAAGCAACGCCTTCATGCATCCACTGAACCGGCGGCCGCTTGATTTTTAATTGACTTCGACTACATGACTATTCACCCGAGGGGTGGATAACGATGAACAGGAGCTTGCCCGGGCGTCCGTGAGCCGTTCGCCTCGAATGGCGGAGCGTAACCGGCCAGCGGCTACGCGCCGGCCGCCAGGATCTGCCTGAGGTGGGCCAGGGCCGTGGCCACCTCGGCGAAGCCGGTGCTGAGCGGGGACAGGCCGACCCGCAGGCCCTGCGGCGGGCGGAAGTCGGGGATGACCCCGCGCCGCCACAACTCGGCCACGGCCTCCCGCATCCGCGGGTGGTCCAGGGTGACGTGCGCGCCGCGCAGCGCCGGGTCGCGCGGCGAGGCGACGGTGACGCCCAGCGGCGCGAGGGCCTCGTCGGCGACCTGGATGACGTACTCGGTCAGCGCCACCGACTTGGCCCGGACCGCGGGCAGGCCAGCCCGCTCGATCAGGTCCACCATGTCCTGGACGGGCGCCATCCCCAGGATCGGCGGGGTGCCGCTGATGAACCGGCGGATGCCCGGCGCGGGGACGTACCCCGGGCCCATCGTGAACGGGTCGGCGTGTCCCATCCAGCCGGCGATCGGCTGGGTGAGCTCGCCGTGCAGGCGGCTGGCGACATAGCCGAACGCCGGGGCGCCAGGTCCGCCGTTGAGGAACTTGTAGCTACAGCCGGCCGCCAGGTCCACGTCGCTCGCGTCGAGCGCCACCTCGATCGCCCCGGCCGCGTGGCACAAGTCCCACAGCACCAGGGCGCCGGCCCGGTGGGCCGCCGCGGTGATCGCGGGCATGTCGGCGATGAAGGCCGACTTGTAGGCGATGTGGCTGAACAGCACGAGGGCGGTCCGCTCCGACAGCAGCGCCTCAACCTCAGCAAGCCGCACGCCGCCGGCCGGGTCCGGGTCGATCCAGCGGATCGTGCGGCCGGCCTCGCGCGCGATCGCGTCGAGTATGTACCGGTCGGTCGGGAAGTTCTCGGTGTCGGCGATGATCTCGGTCCGGCCGCCGCGGGCGTCGAGCGCGGCCCGGGACAGCTTGTACAGCATGACCGTGGTCGAGTCGCCGATCATGACCTGCCCGGCGGCGGCGCCCAGGGCGACCCGGCCCAGCTGGTCACCCAGCGCGAGGGGCCGGTCCATCCACGTCTCGTCCCAGGCGCGGATCAGGCGCTCCCCCCACTCCTGGTCGACCAGCCTCGCCAGCCGGTCGCTGGTGGCCTTCAGCGGCCGGCCGAGGGAGTTGCCGTCGAGGTAGGCGACGACCCCCTCGGGCAGGATGAACTCGTCGCGGCAGGCCGCCAGCGGGTCGCTCGCGTCGCGCGCGGCCGCCAGCTCAGCCAGCGCGGGCGGCAGCTCAGCCGGGGCGGGTGGCCGGGCGTCAGCATCGGAGGGCATCGGGTCTCCTCGGTCAGGGGGTCAGGCGGCGATGGGGGGACTCAGGCGCTGATCTCGGTGCGGACAGCGTAGATCTCGGGGAAGAACGTCAGGTCCAGGGCCCGCCGCAGGAAGGCGACGCCGGAACTGCCGCCGGTGCCCGTCTTGAACCCGATGGTCCGCTGCACGGTGCGCAGGTGGCGGAACCGCCACAGCTGGAAGGCGTCCTCAAGGTCGACGAGGTCCTCGCAGGTGGCGTACTCGGCCCAGTGCGTATTGGTGTCCTCGTAGATGGCCTTGTAGATCGCGACGAGCGCGGGCTGCTCCACCCAGGCCCGGCGCACGTCCCGGTCCAGGATCGACTGCGGCACCGGGTGGCCCCGGCGGGCGAGCAAGCGCAGGAACGCGTCGTAGACCGTCGGCGCGTTCAGCGTCGCGGTGAGCATCGCGTGGGCCTCGGGCCTGGACTCGAAGACGGTCAGGAGACTGTCGTTCTTGTTGCCGAGGATGAATTCCATCGCCCGGTACTGGTAGGACTGAAACCCCGAGGAGTGGCCAAGCGCGCCGCGGAACTCCGCGTACTCGCTCGGAGTCAGGGTCGCCAGGACCGACCACTGGTCGGTCAGCGTGCGGAAGATGTGCTTCACCCGGGCCAGGCCCTTGCGTGCCCGGCTCACCTCGCCGGCGTCGAGGTTCGACCGGACCCCGGCCAGCTCGTGCAGCACTAGCTTGAGCCACAGCTCGGTGGTCTGGTGCTGGACGATGAAAAGCAGCTCGTCATGGTGCTCGCTGATCGGGTGCTGGGCGGAAAGCAGCGTGTCCAGGTCCAGGTAGCCGCTGTAGTCCATGGCCGCGGTGAAGTCGGTCCTGACCGCCTCCTCGAGGCCGCGGACACCGTCTTGCTTCGACATGAGATCCCTCCTTGCTCGCTGGCGCCCGCCGCTCGTGACGTCGGGAGGCCGGAGTGCCGCTTGTGGCGTCACAAGATCAGCCTAGGCAAGGCGTGAGGGTATCCGCGCAGGCAGGGGCCGTTCTGCCGGTCAGGGCGGATAGCGGGCCACCCGGGCAGCGGTTCCCGGGCGGGCGCTAGTAGGAGCAGGAGGTGATGCCGTACTTCACCGGCACGGAGGAGGGGGCGCCGCTCGTCCCGCTAGCGCTGGCGGGAGTGTTGACCGACATCGTCGCCGCGACGGCGGAAACGCCCCGGCCGCGCGCCGCGCCCTGTGGCCGGGGTCCCAGCGGCGTGGCGCTGACCGACTGGGTGCCACCGGCGGCGCTGGTCGCGTTGGCCGGCACGGCGATATGGTCCTGCTGGGCGGTGGCGACGTAGTCCTGGGCGGTCACCGTGCTCGCGCCGAAGGTCAGCAGGCCCGGGGGCGGCGCGGTGACCGTGGAGCCGAGCAGCACCTCCACGTGGCCGGCCGGGAGTGAGGAGAGCGAGGCGGCGGTGGTGCCCATGTCGTTCGCGATCGCCTGCCCGCTGGCCTCGGCCCCCGCCCCGTAGAAGATCGAGGTGACCTTCTGCACCGTCTGCGACTGGGCGGAGGAGTTGCCGGCCTTGCCCGCCTTGTACCCCATCGCGGTGAAGTCCTGCGCGACGCTGGTGGCCAGGCCGGCGGTGCCGCTGCCGTTGTAGACGTCCACCGTCACCGACGAGGCCGGCCGGGTGGCCGACTTCCCGTAGAACGCGTCCTGCACCAGCTGCCGCAGCTGCGGTACGTCGATGAAGTTGACGCTCTGCGGGGTCGGGTAGCCCGGGACCTTGATGTTGTTCGTCGGCGCCGAGGGCAGCGTGGTGAACCTGAGGTTCTTGCCGTTCAGCGCGTTCATGTCGCCCGCGAAGGCGGGCAGGTCCCACCCGCTGTCGGTGATGAGGTAGTTCTTGGCGTTGCTCAGCAGCGTCGTGACCTGTCCCAGGTCGGTCAGCACCCCGCCGGTCCGCAGCTTCCAGATCACGAAGTCGATGGCGGCCTGCTGCCGGGCCGTGCGGCCGATGTCGACTCCGGGCAGGGTGTCGCGGGACCGGACGTAGGCCAGGGACTGGGCGGGCGACAGGTGCAGGTACTGCGCGCCGCCCTTCTTGCGGTTGTAGCCATCGCGGTAGGCGTCGAAGCCCGAGTTGCCCCCCGGGTACTGGGAGGCCGGCTCGGTGCGCGGGTCATAGTCCATCAGGTTCGCGCCCCGGCCCAGGCCGCCCTGGGCGGCGGCAGGCTTGATGCACACCTCAATCCCGCCGAACTGCTGGGCCAGCTCGTAGAAGCCGATGATGTTCGACTCGGCGAAGTGATCGATGTGCACGCCAGTGACCGACTCGACCGTCTGGATCTCGAACAGCTGGCCCGCCTGGTTGGCCAGCAGGTAGCGCTGGCTGGAGCTCATGGAGCTGCCAAAGGTCTGCTGCAGTGACTGGTTGTAGGCGTAGTTGTAGGCGGCGTCGATCTTGCCCTCGGTGAGCCCGTCGAGGGTCGCGTGCGGGTAGTTGACCACGTCGTCGCGCGGGATCGAGAAGCCGACCGCCTTCTGCCCGCCATCGAAGATGTGGATGAGGATCAGCGTGTCGGTGTCCTGCGCGCCGACCTGCCCGGCGGCGACCGAGGCGGCGTTGCCTGAGTGCGTCTCCGTGAGCTGCTGGACCGACAGGTTCTGGCCCTCGAAGTTGGTCCGGCTCTCCAGGCCCATCACCAGGATGTTCATCGCCCCCACGGAGGGACTGCCGTTGATCGCGACGCCGTCGCTGATCCGGCTCGTGAGCGTCACCAGGTCGTGGGCGTAGCCAGCGACGCCGATGAGGACGGCCGCCACCAGGCATTCAGCCGCGAAGACGACCTTGCCGAGAGTGACCGAGGTCAGCCAGTGCACCGACGCTCCTATTTATCCGTCATGTCAGCCATTCGAGTAGGTGGAGCCTAGTCGACTAGGCAGGCGCCCGCCCGCTGGTCGGGGACATTGCGAGCAGCCACCCACTTGACGCAACCGCTTGGTTGCCATAGAGTTGCAACCAGATAGTTGCTATACGACGGAGGAACTCGTGGGTTTTCCAGATCGCATCGAGCGAACGGTCGAGATCGCTCATCCGCCCGCCAAGGTATGGGCGGCACTGACCACGGCCGAAGGGCTAGGCACCTGGTTCGGGAAGGAAGCGAGCATCGACTTGCGCCCCGGTGGCCTGGTGCAGGTGACGGGAGATGGCGGCAACGCCTATGAGCTGCGGGTGGAACGGGTCGAGGAGCCGACGGTGTTCGGGTACACCTGGCGCTTTTACGGGCTGCCTGAAGACGACCCGCGCCGCACCTACGTGGAGTTCACCCTCGAGCCTGCCGGCCGGGGCACCCGGCTGACCGTGGTCGAGTCCGGCTTCGCGCAGCTTCCGCCGGACGCCTACTCCTCGGCCTACAACGCCAACACGCAGGGGTGGGCAGGCAAGCTCGGCGAGCTTTCCGACTACCTCGATGGCGCCGCCTGACATCGAGGCGGTCGCCGAGCAGGTCTTCGCGGCCCTGGCCGACCCGAGCAGGCGCGCCATCCTGGCCGCGCTGGCCTCGGGCGGGCCGGCCACCGCCACCGACCTGGCCAGCCGGCTGCCGATCACTCGCCAGGCGGTCGCCAAGCACCTGGCGCTGCTGACCGAGGCTGGGCTGGTGACGGCCGAGCCGGGGGAGCGGCGCCGGGTGCGCTACCGGCTGAACTCGGCGCCGATGCGCGTGGCGCAGCAGTTCCTGGCCGCGCTCGCGCGCGACTGGGACGGCCCGCTCGCCGCCCTGACGGACCACCTGGACCAGCGCGCAACCGAGAAGCAGGAAGAAGGAGACAGGAAATGACCAGCGACAAGACCGGCCACGACGCCGTGGACGAGGCCGGCCACAAGAAGGGGACCCGCGAGGAGTGGCTTGCCGCGCGGCTGGAGTTGCTCGAGGCGGAGAAGGAGCTGACCCGGCGTGGTGACGAGCTGTCCCGGCGGCGCCAGGAACTGCCCTGGGTCAGGGTGGACAAGGACTACAGGTTCGAGACCGAGCAGGGGACGGCGTCGCTGGCTGACCTGTTTCGCGGCCGATCTCAGCTGCTCATCTACCACTTCATGTTCGGCCCCGACTACGCCGCCGGGTGCCCGTCCTGCTCGGCGATCGCCGACGGCTTCGACGGGTCGGTGGCCCACCTGGCCGGCCACGACGTGACGCTGTGGGCGGTGTCCCGGGCGCCGCTGGCCAAGCTGCAGGCCTACCGGCAGCGGATGGGCTGGGGCTTCGGGTGGGCGTCCTCCTTCGGCAGCGACTTCAACTTCGACTTCGGGGTGGCGCACACCAAGGAGGAGTGGGAAGCGGGCACGGTCGCCTACAACTTCGGCGAGCAGGACATGCGGCCCGCGGCGGGCGACGATGGCTCCGCCGACGCCTTCACCCAGTCGCTCGTCGGCACGAGCTGGGAGACCTTCCGGCGCGAGGGGCCCGGCCTGAGCGCCTTCGCCCGCCAGGACGGCACCGTATACCACACCTACTCCACCTACGGGCGCGGGCTTGACGTCCTGTGGGGCATGTACCAGTGGCTCGACCGCGCGCCGCTTGGCCGCAACGAGTCCGGCATGTGGTGGCGCCGCCACGACGAGTACGACCGCGCGTAACCGAGTCCGCCCGGGCTCGCCCCGTCGGACCGTGCAGTTGTAGCAGCCGAAGCCGACGTTGCGCAGTTGCACGAAGGCGACGTCCGGCCGGCTGAGCAGCCCGCGGATGGCGTCGGTGGCCTGGTCGCCGTCGGCGGCGAGGATGCCGTCGGCGATGCGCCCCTGGTAATCGTAGGCGCGGACGACCTGCTGGCGGTGGCTCAGCTCCGGCGGGTACCGGCCCGGCGTCAGGTACCCGTCACAAGGCTGGGCGTGGATGAACACCGGGCCGCGCTCGGCGTAGGCACCACTTGCGCCGGGCGGGACGTAGGCCAGCAGCAGCACCTCCTCACCGGGCCGGGCCTCGCGCAGGCAGCAGCGCAGGGGCGAGCCGCCCTCGGCGAGTACCTGGGGAACTACCTGGTTGCCCGCGTCGTCGGTCACCGATGCCCTGATCCTGGCCAGCTCTACCGGCCCGATCGGCTCGACGATGAACGCGGAAGTCGCTGTCTCGGTCATGCCCCAAGCCTGCCGCGCCGCGCACAGCGATGCTGGCGGGAATCGGACGCGGTGTCCCGGTCATGCCCCAAGCCTGCCGCGTCGCCCCAGGGTGATGTCCTCGACCGCGTCGCAGGCCGACCGTACCGGGTCCGGGTCGTTGACGTGCCTGGCGGTGGCGGTGAGCAGCGCGCGGAAGGTGGCCTGCTCTTGCTCGGACAGGCCGGCCAGGATGTGCTGCTCGGCCAGCGCGAGGCGGGCCTGGAGGCCGGCCAGCACGGCCCGGCCCTGGTCCGTGGCCGCCACCAGCCGGGTGCGCCGGTCGCATGGGTCCGGCCTGCGCTCGACCAGGCCGGCCTGGACCAGGTCATCAAGCAGGTAGGTCATGACCGTCCGGTCGATGCCAAGGCGCGCCGCGAGGGCGGCCTGGCTGCCCGGCTCGTCCTGGGCGGCGGCGGACAGCACCTGATAGCCCCGGTGCCCGCCGGGCAGTCCCTCGGTCACCGCGTCGGCGGCCTTGACGAACCCGCGGAACACCACGGCAAGACCCCAGCCGAGGTCCTCAGCCAGCCGGTCGGCGGATGCCGCCGCCGCGGGTGTACCGCTCACCCTTCCATGGTACGCCGCCTGCGCTGGTGTGCAGATGATCTTATTGTCATATAATCTGTACCGCAGACGATATAACGGCCGGGCGCACCCGGTCGTGACGTGGAAGGGTGAGCGCGTGCCTGATTACGGCCACGACTTGCTGTTCGGGGTGTTCGTGCCACCGGACGCACGGCAGGCGGACGCGGTGCTCGCGCTGGCCCGCCACGCGGACCAGGCCGGCCTTGACCTGGTCAGCGTGCAGGACCACCCGTACAACCCGCAGTTCCTCGAGACCTGGACGCTGCTTTCCGCGATCGCGGCGACGACCTCGCGGGTGCGGGTCTTCCCCAACGTGGCCAGCCTGCCGCTTCGCCCGCCGGCGCTGCTCGCGCGGCAGGTCGCGACCCTGGACATCCTGTCCGGCGGCCGGGCCGAGCTTGGCATCGGCGCGGGGGCGTTCTGGGACCCGATCGAGGCGATGGGCGGCCCCCGGCGGACGGCCGGGGAGTCGGTCACGGCGCTGCGCGAGGCGATCGCGGTCATCCGGGCGCTGTGGACGCCCGGCCGCGCGGCCCGCGTGGAGGGCACGCACTACTCGCTGCGCGGCGCGAAGCCCGGCCCCTTCCCCGCGCACGACGCCGGGATCTGGGTCGGAGCGTACAAGGAGCGGATGCTGCGGCTGACCGGGGAACTGGCCGACGGGTGGCTGCCGAGCTCGCCCTATGCCCCGCCGGAGCAGCTCGCGGCGATGAACGCGGTCATCGACGCGGCCGCGCTCGAGGCCGGCCGCTCGCCCCGGGACGTGCGGCGGCTTTACAACATCGCCGGGTCGTTCGAGGGCCCGGGAGCCGAGTTCCTCAAGGGGCCGCCGAAGGCGTGGGCCGAGCAGCTGGCCGAGCTGGCACTGGACGAGGGGATCAGCGGCTTCGTCCTGATGACGAACGACACCGCGACCATCGACCGCTTCGCCGCCGAGGTCGCCCCCGCCGTCCGCGACCTGGTCGACTCCCAGCGCGCCGCCACCGCCCGCACCGCCGCCACCGCCCGCACCGCCGCCACCGCCCCGGACACCGGCCGCCCGGCCGCCCAGGGAAACCTTGCCACCACGCGGCAGAACGAGACCGCCCCATCGCGGCAACCTCCGGCACTGGGCGTCGAGCCGACGCCGGACGACGGGGTGCGGCTCAGCGCCGAGCGGCTGTGGGACGAGTCGCAGCGGCCGCACGCCCCGGCCCCCGAGCCCGACGCGGCCTACAGCCCGGCCGGGCGGGCGGTCGCGGGCGAGCTGATCGCGGTCCACGACCACCTGCGGGGCGAACTGGGCCAGCTGCGGGACATGATCGAGCAGGTCGCGGCGGGCAACCTGGATCCGGGCAAGGCGCGGTCCGAGATCGCGAAGCTGACCATGCGGCAGAACCAGTGGACCGTCGGCGCCTACTGCGAGAGCTACTGCCGCCTGGTCGGGCTGCACCACACGCTGGAGTCCCAGGCGATGTTCCCCAGCCTTTCCCGGCTGGACGGGCGGCTGACCCCGGTAACCGACCGGCTGCACGCCGAGCACCTCGTGATCGCCGGGGTGCTCGAGCGGGTGGACGCGGCGCTCGTGGCCCTGGTGACCGCGCCCGAGGCGAGCATGCCGCACCTTCGTGCCGCGGTTGACCTGCTGACCGACCTGCTGCTTTCCCACCTGTCGTACGAGGAGACTGAGCTGGTCGAGCCGCTCGGCCGCCTCGGGCCGCTGCTTTGCGGCTGAGGCCGCCCGGCCCTGCGGTTAATCAATGGCCAGGTCCGTTATGCATGGCTAACCTGTCCGGGTGAGCGCGATCTTGACGGCCAAGGGGCTGACCGCCGGGCACGCGGGCCGGACGCTGTTTACCGGCCTCGACCTGGTCGTCGCCCCGGGTGAGGTCACCGGGCTTGTCGGCGCGAACGGGGCGGGCAAGTCCACGCTGCTGCGCATCCTGGCCGGCCTCGAGCGTGGGGCCGGCAACACGGGGGCCGGCGGGACAGGGGGCGGCGGCGCAGGGGGCGGCAACCCGGCGGCCGGCGGGCTGGGAGCGCTTGAGGCGGGCTCGGTGTCGCTCAGCCCCCCGGCCGCCACCGTCGGCTACCTGCCGCAGGAGCCGGAACGCCGGCCGGGGGAGACCGTCAGCGACTTCGTCGCCCGCCGCACCGGGGTGGCCCAGGCCCAGCGGGACCTGGACGAGGCCACCGAGGCGCTGGCCGCGGGCCGGGCCGGGGCGGACGACGCCTACGCCGACTCCCTCGAGCGCTGGCTCGCGCTGGGCGGTGCCGACCTCGACGAGCGGGCCGAGCAGGCCGCCGCCACTGTCGGGCTGCGGGTCGACCTGGGCCGGCCGATGACCGCCCTGTCCGGCGGCCAGGCGGCGCGGGCCAGCCTGGCGGCCCTGCTGCTGTCCCGCTACGACATCTTCCTGCTCGACGAGCCGACCAACGACCTGGACATCGCCGGCCTTGAGATCCTCGAGGACTTCGTCGGCGGGCTGCGGGCCGGGACCGTGCTGGTCAGCCACGACCGGGCGTTCCTCGAGCGCACCGTGCACCGGGTGCTCGAGCTCGACCTGGCCCAGCAGCAGGTCCGGCAGTACGGCGGCGGCTACCTGGCCTACCTGGAAGAGCGCGAGATCGCCCGCCAGCACGCCCGGGACGCCTACGAGCAGTACGCCGACACCAGGGCCGGGCTGGAGCAGCGGATGCGGACCCAGGTCGGCTGGGCGGACAAGGGCGTCAGGGAGGCCAGGTCCAAGGCGAGCGACAACGACAAGCACATCCTGGCGCGCCAGGTCGCCCGCTCGGAGAAGCTGGCGGGCAAGGTGAAGGCGACCGAGCGGATGCTTGAGCGGCTCGAGGCCGTCGAGGAGCCGCGCAAGGAATGGCAGCTGCGGATGGAGATCGCCGCCGCGCCCCGCTCGGGAACGGTGGCCGCGACCTTGCGCTCGGCGGTCGTGGAGCGCGGCGGCTTCCGGCTGGGGCCGGTCAGCCTGCAGGTCAACTGGGCCGACCGGATCGCCATCACCGGCCCGAACGGGTCGGGCAAGTCCACCCTCATCGGCGCGCTCCTCGGCCGGGTGCCACTGGCTCAGGGCCAGGCCTCCCTCGGCCCCGGAGTGCACGTCGGCGAGGTCGACCAGGCGCGCGCGCTGTTCAGCGACGCTGGCCCAGGACCGGCGGTTCCGCTGCTCGACGCCTTCGCCGCGCAGGTCCCCGGCATGCTCCCGGCGGACATCAGGACGCTGCTGGCCAAGTATGGCCTGGCGGCCAGTCACGTGCTGCGCTCAGCCGGCAGCCTGTCGCCCGGCGAGCGCACCCGCGCCGCGCTGGCCCTGCTGCAGGCGCGCGGGGTGAACCTGCTGGTGCTCGACGAGCCCACCAACCACCTGGACCTGCCGGCGATCGAGCAGCTTGAGGTCGCGCTGGCCAGCTACCCCGGAACGTTTCTCCTGGTCACCCACGATCGCCGCATGCTGGCGGCGGTCACAGTGACCCGCCGCCTTGACCTGCGCGACGGCCAGGTCAGTGAGTCGGGCAGCTAGCGAGCGCCGCTGGCGACCACGCGGATCGTGACCTCGGCCTGGCCGAGGGTCGGGTGGGTGGCCCGGACCGTGACGGTCCCGGCTGCGCGCGGCCGGGACCGGATCCAGATCGCCCCGGCGCCGCCGGTGCGGGTGAAGTCGAACGGGTCCTCGCCCACCAGCACGTGCGGGCCAGTAGTGGCGAAGGTCACGTTCCCCTTCACGTACGGGCGCGGCGCACCGTGCTTGTCCACCGCCCGCAGCACCACCCGGGTCGCGTCCACTCCGTCCGCGACGATCTCCTCGTCGTCGGCCCGCGCCGACAGGTGGTCGCCCGCATGGTCGGCGGACAGCAGCCTTGAGGTGACCAGGGCCGAGCCGAGGTACCCGTCGATGCGCAGCTCGGGCAGGGCCGAGGAGTCGACGGCGGAGAAGTCGACGAACGACGGCGGGTAGGCCAGGTGCCGGTAGCCGGCCCGGTCCGGCTGCACCGTCGCGAGCAGCTTCCCGCCGACGTAAACCTTCAGCTGGTCGAGGTTGGAGCAGATCATCCCGGTCTTCAGCTGGCTGGCCGGCGAGGTCCGGCCGAAGTCCCAGTAGAAGGCGGGCGCGATCACCGGGGCGACCGCAGGGCTCACCTGCGCCTGGTAGATCGCCGCGCCGGGCTTGGGGATGCGGAACAGGTCGGCGACGCCGGTGTACTTCACGCCCTTGTACTGGTTGTGGCCGCTGCCCGACGGGTAGTCGAACCCGGACCAGGCCAGCACGCCGCAGTAGCGGTCGTCACCGGCGGCGATGTCATGCACGATCGCGTGCGCCATCGCCTGGCCCTGCTGGACCTCCTGGTCGTCAGTGCGGCGGTAGTACCTGGCCGGGCCGGACAGCGTGCCGACGGTCTCGCTGATGATGTACGGCTTGCCCGGCCCGTCCTTCGGCGGCTGCAGCGTCGGCATCTTCCGGCTGTCGCGCCGGTCGCGCGAGTAGTCGTTGAAGCCGTAGACGTCCTGCTGGTAGTTCCCGCCGAGCAGGTGCCTGGAGTTCATCGCTCCCGCCGTGGGCCGTGAGCTGTCCAGCTCCCGGGCGATCTCGTTGGTCTGCGTGTAGAACACTGGGTCGTCCCGCGTCTCGTTGAGCCGCACGCCCCAGGCGATGACCGACGGGTGGTTGCGGTCGCGCACGATCATCGTCCGCACGTCGCGGTAGGTGAGGTCCCGCCAGGCCGCGTCGCCGATGTAGCCCCACCCTGGCGCCTCCTCCCACACCATCAGGCCGAGCCGGTCGCAGGCGTCGAGGAAGTCCTCCGACTGCGGGTAGTGCGCGCACCGCACCATGTTGCAGTTCAGCTCCTCGCGCAGGATCTGCGCGTCCCTGGCCTGTACCCGGGCGGGCATCGCGCCGCCGGCGAACGGGTACAGCTGGTGCCGGTTGAGGCCGAACAGCTTGACCCGCCGCCCGTTGAGGAAGAACCCGTCAGCGGCGAACGAGATCGTGCGGAACCCGGTCCGCACCGGGTAGTCGTGCACCGGGGTGCCGCCCACCAGGAGCGTCGCGACCACCGTGTACAGCTGGGGGCTGGTGCCGGTGATGTCCCATGGGGTGATGTCCCCCAGGCAGGCCAGCGTCGTGTCCACGGTCACCTGGCCACCGCCTTGCCCGATGGCGACCTCGGTGGTGGCCGAGCTCAGCACCCGGTCCCCGTCGCGCAGCTCCACCTTCACCTGCGTGTCTGGCGTGTCTTGCGTGTTTTGCGTGTCCTGGGTGTCCTGGGTGTCCTGGGCGGGCGCGCTGCCCGCGTCCACCGTGACCTGGACGTCGAGCGACCAGTCGTCCTCCTTGACCGGCCGGGCGAACACGTCGGCGATGAACACCGGCGGGACGACCCGCAGCCGCGCGCCGCGGTAGATGCCGCCCGGCTGCCAGAAGTCGACGCTGGTGGGCTTCCACCGCGGCGGCCGGTCCGGCGGGACGTTGAGGTTGAAACTGGAGTCGAGCAGCACCGACAGCCGGTTGCCAGAGGGGCGCAACTGGCTGGTGATCTCCCCGCCGAACGGCAGGTAGCCGCCGAGGAAGTCGGCCACGGGCGCGTCGTTCAGCGTGACGGTCGAGTGCGTCATCGCCCCGGCGAAGTCGAGGAAGACCCGCATGCCGCTGCTGGCCGGCGGGGCGTCGAAGATGTTGACGTACAGCCATGTCCGCTGCCAGCGGGCCGGCTTCCAGTTCTGCCAGGACAGCGGGGTCACGCTGTGCGGCAGCGTCACCGGCACCGGCTTGCCCCGGCCGGTTGCCGGGCCGAACACCCAGCCCTCGTCGAGCGGGACGATCACCGACGCGGGCCCGCGGCCCGCGCCCGGCGGCCCTCCGGCCTCGGACGGCCCGGGCCCGGCCGGGGCGGCTTCTCGCGTCATGCCCGCCCCCTTCCCGGCCCCGCCCGCGCTTGAACCTCCGGCGAGCCCGGGGGGCGAGCCGCCACGCAGCGACCAGGCCGCCGCCGCGGTCGTGGCCCCGGCGGCGGTGCGCAGGAAGACACGTCGCGCGACCGGCGAGTGCGGGCCTGGCCACGCGGGTGGCTCGCACTCGGTCACGCACTCTCCCCAGCTAGCCTCGGTCCCGGAACCACGGCCTCGGTCCCGGAACCACCGAGTGTATTGCCGGCCAAGCTCAGTGGCGAGAAGCGAAACTAGTTCTTAAACGTCTTTCCGGAAATAAGGCCCGGTGCGGAGACCGGCATGGGCGCACGCTGGCCCCGCCCGGGAGGGCAATGGGCGGGTGGCAGCCGCGGGAGGGACCGTTTCGAATGCTGGGGGGAGCGCGTGTGAGGGCCGGTCAGCGGATGAGGTCGCCGAACCGGGCGCAGGCCTCCTCAATCGCGGCCGCGGCGGCGGGGGAGACCCCGCCCATGTCGAAGAAGCCGTGGATCATGCCCGGGTAGCGGCGGACGTCGGCTTGCCCGCCGGCCGCCTGCAGGGCGGCGCCGTAGGCCTCGCCCTCGTCGCGCAGCGGGTCGAACTCCGCCGTGACGATGATCGCGGGCGGCAGCCCGGACAGCTTCCCGTGCAGCGGGGAGAGCCGGGGATCGCTGGCGTCGGGCGAGGCGCCCGCGTAGTGGCCGAGGAACCAGTCGATCGTGTCCTGCTCGAGGAAGTAGCCCTTCCCGTTCTGCGAGCGCGACGGGTACCCGCCGGCCGCGTCGACCGCCGGGTAGATGAGCAGTTGCCCGGCCAGCGTCGTGCCGTCGCTGATGAGCTGCTGCGCGACGATGGCCGCCAGGTTGCCGCCGGCGCTGTCCCCCGCGACCGCGAGCCGCCCGTCGCCGCCGAGGCCGCCGATGTGCACGGCTATCCAGCGGGCCGCGGCCACGGCGTCCTCGGCCGCGGCCGGGAACGGGTGCTCGGGGGCCAGCCGGTAGTCGATCGAGACCACCACCGCCTCGGCGCCCCGGCAGATGTTCCGCGCCATGTTGTCGTGGGTGTCAAGGTCACCGATCACCCAGCCGCCGCCGTGGTAGAAGGCGACGACGGGGAACGGGCCGCCGCCCTCGGGCCGGTAGACGCGCGCCCGCAGGCCGCCCGCGGTGCGGGGCAGCAGGCTGTAGACGCTGGCCACCGGGACGACCTGCTCCGGGGTGCGGGTGCCCTGGGTGAGGTACAGGTAGGCGGCGCGCCCGTCCTGGGGCGTGCCCTCGTGCATGGGCGGTGCCTCCAGCGCGGCCAGCGCGGCCAGCATGGCGGCGAGGTGCGGGTCGACGGGCATGGCGTGTGCTCCTGACGTCGTCGGGACAAGGAGGTTGCGGGCTCAGCCGTAGCGGAGGGACCCGTCGTCGAGGTCGGCCTTCGGCAGGGTGTCCCGTTCCTGGTAGTACTCGAGCATGTGGGTCCAGGGCTCCCGGTCGCCCTGCTTGAACAAGCGGTCCTGTGATCGCATCATGTAGCCGGAGCTGAAGTTCTCCGGGTCGCAGAACGGCCGCCGCGCCATCCCCGCGTCGGCCGGCCGCAGGCTGGGAGTGACCATGGTGGCCCCCTTGTCCTCCATGTGCCGCAGCAGGCCCGCCACCAGGTCGCAGACCAGGTCGGCCCGCAGCGTCCAGCTGTAGCGCAGGTAGCCGAAGATGTAGGCCATGTTCGGAACGCCGCTGATCATGACGCCGCGCCAGGTGACGCGGTCGGTGAAGTCGACCGGCGCGCCGTCCACGGTGAACTCGATGCCGCCGAACAGCGACATGTTGAAGCCGGTCGCGGTGACGATGATGTCGGCGCCGATCTCCTCGCCCGAGCTGACCGTGATCCCGGTCTCGGTGAACGTCTCGATGGTGTCGGTGACGACCGACGCCTTGCCCGCGCGCAGCGCCGCGAAGAAGTCGCCCTCGGGCACGACGCCGATGCGCTGCTGCCACGGGCGGTAGCGCGGGGTGAAGTGCTTGTCGACGTCGAAGCCCTCGGGCAGTTGCGGGCGCATCGACTCGATGAAGAACGCGTGCAGCGTGTCGGGGTCGTCGAACGCCGTCTTGACCAGGTTGTCCATCTGGGCGATGTAGGCGCGGCGGAGGATCTCGTGCGTCCACTCCTCCGGGACGTCCAGGGCCCGCAGCGTCTCGGCCAGCTCGTTCTGCCTTGGCGGCGCGAAGAAGTAGGTGGGGGAGCGCTGCAGCATCGTCACGTGCGCCGCGTCCTGGGCGATCGCGGGGATCAGCGTCGCGGCCGTCGCTCCGGAGCCGATCACGATGACCCGCTTGCCGGTGACATCGAGGTCCTCCGGCCAGCGCTGCGGGTGCACCAGCAGGCCCTGGAAGCGGTCCAGGCCCTTCCACCCCGGCTGGTAGGGCTTGTCGTGGTCGTAGTAGCCGGGGCACATCCACAGGAAGCCGGTGCTGAGGCGCAGTCGCTGTCCGGTATCGGTCCTGGTGACCTCCACCGTCCACCGCCGGCCCGCGGTTGACCACGTCGCCGAGGTGACCCGGTGCTGGTAGCGGACGACGGCCTCGAGGCCGTCGTCCGCCATGACCTCATCGAGGTAGGACAAGATCGCCGGGCCGCTGGCGATCGCCGGGCCGCGCCACGGCTTGAACCGGTAGCCGTAGGTGAACAGGTCGCTGTCCGAGCGCACCCCCGGGTACCGGTGCGTCCACCAGGTCCCGCCGTGATGGTCGCGCGCCTCCAGGATGAGCAAGCTCCGCTCGGGGAACCGCTCGCGCGCGTGATGAGCGGCGCCGATCCCGGAGACCCCCGCGCCGACGATGAGGATGTCGACGTGGCCAGCGTCCTCGACGCCCGCGCCGTAAGCCGTCTCGGATGCGATCGCGGTCATTGGGGGGCAACCTCCCGATCGTCGGTGATCTCCTTCACCGTAAGTCCGCGAGGTCCCCGCGTCTATGTGGCGCCCGCTCTTGCCCCCGTCCCGCGAGGGGTAACGGGCCCGCCTCCCGCCAGCCGGCGCGGCCCGGCATTTCCCGGGGTCCACGGCCCGGCCTTCCCCGGGGGTCCACGGCCCGGCATTTCCCGGGGGTCCACGGCCCGGCATTTCCCGGGGTCCTCAGCCCGGCCTTCCCCGGGGGTCCACGGCCCGGCATTTCCCGGGGGTCCACGGCCCGGCATTTCCCGGGGGTCCTCAGCCCGGCATTTCCCGGGGGTCCTCAGCCCGGCATTCCCAGGGTCCTCAGGCCCACCAGAACGTCCAGACGGTCGCGTTGGTCAGCCGGGCGGCGATCGCCTCGACGCTGTCGGCGGGAACGCCGCCGGCCTCGTTGGCGAAGGCGTAGTGCTCCGCGGCCAGCGCGATGGCGTCCGCGGTGGTCCGCGGTGGCCGCTCGGCCAGCACCTGCAAGATCGCGTCGGCACCAAGGCGCAGCAGTCGCGCGCCGTAGCGCTCCTCCCACGACCGCAGCACCGCGCCAATCTTCAGCGACCGGGCGCCAGGCAGGCAGAAATCGGGCGACAGCGGATCGGGGCCGGAGAAGTCCGAGCCGAACACGCTCCAGCCCACCGCGGCCGGGACGTCGGCCGGCCGGCCAGCGGGAACGAGCCCCAGGTAGGCCGGGGGCAGGGCGCCGGCCACCCGGCGCAGCGCGTCCGGCGAGGTGGCGGCGCGCTGCGCTGGCGCCAGCCCGGGGAACAGCCGCCCGAACGGGGCCTGGGCGCCGTCATCGGCCGGACCGGACAGCATCACCTTCTCGTCCCACGCGGCCGCCAGGACGCTGGCGGCCGGCATCTGATCCATCAGGGCCACCGGCGCGCGGTGAAAGAACCCGAAGAACGGCTCACCGCCCGGCGCGCGCAGCGCGGGCGGGTCAGCCTGCAAGAGCACCGGCACCAGGCCGGATTCGGCCCGCGCGGCCGACAGCGATAGCCACCGCGCCCCGGCGTCGGGCACCGGGTCATTGGTCACCCAGGCCACGATCTGGCGATCATCCACGCTGTACTTGCGTGCCCCTGCGGGCAGTGACACCCCGCCGATCTCCACTGGCCCATCGGCAGGCAGGATTCCCTGACGCCCCATGCCAGCCAGGCTAGCCCCAGGCCGACCCGTCTAGCTCCAGACTGGGCTGCCCCCGTTTCCTGCGTTCTTATCCACGGGCATAACGATTTCAGCGCCGGTGCCTGCCCCCCATGGGAGCTTGCCCGCATTAGCCTGCGCGCGAGGTGGTCGACCGCGGTCTTCAGCGCGTCGTTGAACGCGCGCAATCGACGCCCTGTTCAGCGACGGCGTGGATGATGGTCAGCCCGTCTGAATTCCGGCACAGGTCGGCCCGGCCGAGGAACTGGCCGTCTTCAAGAACCGCCAGCACGTAGTAGCCGTAGACACGCTTGGCCGCGGGCTTGTAGGCCTCGAAGGCGTAGTCGAAGCCGAACAGGCGCCGGGTGCGGTCGCGGTCCCAGATGAGGTTGTCGAACGGGCCGATCAGCAGCGGGCCCCGGCTCGACGCCGGCGGCGGCGGTTGCCCGGCGGCGACCCAGGCCGGCTGGGCCCAGCCTTCGACCTGGACTGGCTCCGCGCCGCTTGCCCGCAGCGCGGCCAGCGCGCTGGCCGCGCTGAGGTTGTAGTAGACGGCGACGTCCCTGGCGGTGGCGACGCCCATGGCGCGCAGCGCGCTGGTTGCCAGCGCGGCCAGGATCTGCTCGCGGTCGAGGCGGGCCCGCAGCAGGGCACAGGGGACGCGGCGTTCCGGCAGGTCGAACACGCGCTTGCTGCCACGACGGGCGGTGCAGACCAGCTCGCCGCTGCGCAGCATGTGCTCGGTGGCGTGCTTGCGCTGCGACCAGTCCCAGCCCCTCGTTCCCGGCCCCTCTTCCTCAATCTCGCTCATCGTGGCCCCGTCGGGGTGCTCGGCCACGATCGCGAGCACCTGGTCAAGTTCCGCCGCGGCGGGGCGCTTGGGTGAGCTCTTCGCCGCCTCGCGAAACAGGCGCAGCAGCGGCCAGTGCTCGATCGGGACCAGGCAGACCGCGTGCACCCAGGCCTCGAAGGTGCTGGCGCTGGCGTTGCCGCCGGCCTTGTGGGCGCTGGTGCTGGCGTTGCCGTCGGCCTTGTGGGCGCTGGCCCTGGCGCTGCCGTCGGCCTCGGACCACAGCGACCTGTCGATCTGCGCTAGCGTCAGCGACGGGCCGGTGCGGATGACGCAGGTCAGCCGGTGGGCCTTCTCGACCCGGCTGAGCGGGTCCAGTTGCAGCAGCCCCAGGTGGCCCAGCACGCCGAGCGCGTCCGGCCGCGCCGTGGCGGGCAGCGACGCCGCCAGCGCGAGGGCGCGGGCATCGGCCGCGCTGAGGGTCTCCATCTTTGCCCCCTATGCCGTTACCTTCCGCTGTCCCCGGCACTGCTGCGCGGGAGCATGACCCCCGGGGCAGCGGCTGGGTTAAGTAGCGGCTGGGCTAGTGCGCGAACAGCTGGGCGGGGTCGGCGAACGCCTTGAACTCCAGCGGGTTGCCCGCCGGGTCGTAGAAGAACATCGTCCACTGCTCGCCCACCTCGCCCGCGAACCTGACATAGGGCTCAATGACGAACATGGTGCCCGCCGCGCGCAGGCGTTCGGCGAGCCGGTGGAAGTCATCGACCGGCAGCACCAGGCCGAAGTGCGGGACCGGGACATCGTGGCCGTCGACCGGGTTGTGCGCCCCGTCGCTGGCGCGGCCCTCGACGAGGTGGGTCACCACTTGGTGGCCGGCCAGGTTCCAGTCGATCCACTGGCTGGACGAGCGGCCGCGGGGCAGGCCGAGGACGCCGCCGTAGAACTTCTCCGCCTCGGCCAGGTCATTGACCGCGATGGCCAGGTGAAATGGCGGTCGCGCGGCCGGGTCGGTGATCGCGGCGGGGGCTTCGCTTGAGCTCATGGGGGCTTCCTCGGGCAGGCGTCGTCGGATTCGGGCCGTGGGGCGCACGGTGGTAGGAGCTTAGTATCCGCGTTCCGGCTCGTACCGGTTGCGCAGCGGCCGGCCGCTGGTGAAGCGGTCCAGGTTGTCGATGAACAGGTCGGTGAGCAGCGCGTTCTCTGTGGCCACAGTGGAGGCCGAGTGCGGTGAGATCAGCACGTTGTCCATTTCCCACAGCGGCGAGCCGGGCGGCAGCGGCTCGGGGGTGGCGACGTCGAGGCATGCTCCGGCGAGCCGGCCCGCGGCGAGTGCGTCGATGAGCGCATCCTGGTCGACGACCTGCCCACGGGCCACGTTGACCAGGATCGCGCGGGCGGGCAGCGCCGCGAGCTGCTCGCGGCCGATCAGCCCCTGGGTCTGCGGGGTGAGCGGGCAGCACAAGACCAGGATGCCGACGCCGGGAAGCTCGGCGTCCAGCTCGCTGCGGTAGATGACCCGGCTCAGGCCAGGAACGTCATAGCTCCGCCCGTCCCGGCCGAGGCCGATGACCTCCAGGCCAAGGGCGGCGAACGCGGCGGCCACCTGGCGGCCGATGCCGCCAAGGCCGACGACGAGGGCGCGCTCCCCGGCTAGCTGCCGGGTGGCATACAGCTCCCAGTGCCTGGCCTGCTGCCACCGCCGCAGCTCAGGGACGCCCTTGATGAAGTGCAGCGCCCCCATGAGGGCGAACTCCGCCAGCGGCACGCCGTGGATGCCAGCCGCCGTGGTGACGGTGACCGGGGCACGGTCCAGCCCGGTGCGCCGCATGAACGCGCCGACGCCCGCGCTCGTCGCCTGCACCCAGCGCAGCCGCGGACCGCGCGCGCTCATCAGTTCCGGGTCGAGCCAGTCGAAGTCAAAGAAGATGTCCGCCTGTCCAGTCAGCGCCCGCCAGCGCTCCAGGTCGGCCAGGCTCAGGTCACGAGACGTCCCGGTGTGGTCGCACAGATAGCGCGGCACCGGCAGCAGGCCGGGCTCGTAGATCACCCGCGCGTCTGGCTGGGCTTCCCTGATCCGCGCGACGAGGTCCGGCTCCAGGTAGGAGCCGATGGCAATCGTCAGCTGATCAGTCCCTCGAGCCACAATTCGCCACTTTAGCCATAGGGGAGTCCGGAAGCGGAGCGGGGGCGGCGCGTGGCTGGGGCGGCGCGTGGCTGGGGCGGCGCGTGGCTGGGGCGGCGCGTGGCGGGGGTGGCGCGTGACAGGATGCGGCGCATGGCTGGGGGAGGCGCGTGGCTGGGGGAGGCGCGTGGCTGGGGGTGGCGCGTGGCTGGGGGCGGCAACGTGTCATGCGTGCCTGCTGCCACGCATGCCGCTGCCATGCGTGTCTGCTGGTCCGCGGCCTGCTGGCCCGCTGCAGGCCCGCTGCAGGCCGCGTGCGGCGGGCATAATGCAGTAGCACAAGGCGTTGCACTCTCCTTTATTCGTGATAGAATTCGAAGTAGCTTCATAAGGCATGGTGGCAATCACTCATGTGACCGTCCTCATCGTCGGCCGGGGAGGTGTGCGATGGCAGGCTCCGCGACTGCGGAGTTCACCGCTGGGACCGAGGAGCTCCAGTGGCCCCTCGGCGGCCGGGACTCTCGCTGGCCACTATTCGCGCAGGACGCGGCCGGTGACCAGGCTAAGCCCAATGCCTGGCAGGTGATGGTCCTCAGCGACCTGTCAGGGCTGGAAGGGCGGTGCCAGGGAGCCACTGATGGCGAGGTGTTCGGCGTCCTCGGCCAGTGGGGTGCGGCGGGAGCCTGGCTTGAGGGGCGAAAGCTCGCAGTGCTACGGGAACTGATCCGCAGGCGGCCAGACGAGCGGAACGTTGGCGTCGCCACCGATTCGGGACTGCCCTGGGAGTGGGACGACCAGCTCTCGCGCGAGATAGCCCTACAGCTCAGCGTCTCCGTCACCGGCGCGCGGAAGTTGCTGTGGACCGCGTGGGCGCTGGAAGCGAGGCTGCCCAAGATCGGCCGGGCCCTCGATGATGGGCGGCTCGACCCGGGCCGGGCGAAGATGATCGTCGAGGAGACCAACGTGCTCCTCGAGCCAGAGAATCTAGCCCAGGCCCAGGAGCTGATCCTGGCGGGCCTGGCCAAGACCAAGACGTGGATGGAGCTACTGCGGCTTGTCCAGCGGGCCGTGGTCACCGTCGACCCGGACGGTGCTCGCAAGCGACGCGAGCAGGAGGAGAAGGAGCACGCTCGGGTCCGGTTCTGGCGAGAGACCGCAGGAACTTGCGCCCTCATGGGAGCTGGGCTGCCGACCGACGAGGCGCTGAGGGCGCACGCGCACGTCGAGCAGCGCGCACAGCAGTACCGGGAGGCGGGTGCCAGGCGCGGCATCGACATCCTCCGGGTCGCCGCCTACCTGGACCTTCTCAATGGCACATCGATGGCGGACCGCCTCGCCCGCTTCGCGGCCGAGGACCACACCCGCAGCGACAAAGCCCAGCCCGGCCTGGGCGAGTGCGATCCGGCCTCAAGCGATCGGGCTCACAGTGCCCCGTCCTCAGGCAGCCCCGCTCCCGGTGGCCCACCTCCCGATGCCCCGGCCTCAAGCGCCCCGGCCCACTCTGGTCCCTGCCGTGGCCGTCTCGCGCCCGGCCAGCCAGCCGACCCCGGCGAACCCGGACCAGCCAAGCCCGGCGCCGATGGCACGGACGACCATCCCTGGAACCTTCCGCCTGCCGGCGGCCACGGCGGGTCTGCCGACAGCTGCGGCACTCCTGGCACTGCGGGTCATCCTGGCAGCGTAGGCACCGCCGCCGAGGTCAACCTGACCCTGCGGCACATTGACATCCCGTTGGTCACCGCCGCCGGCCGCGCCCAGCGCCCCGGAGAGGCCCGCAGCCTGGGCACCCTCGACCCCGCGCTCGCCCGGCGGCTCGCCGAGGCGGCCGCCAGGCACCCGGACAGCAAGTTCTGTGTGACGATCGTCAATGGTGAGGGGCATGCCATCGGCCATGGCTGCTGCAAGCCCCGCAAGCGGCGAAGCTCTCGCAAGGGCCAGCGGGACGGACCGCCACCGCCTGTCTCGTCGGCTTTTACCCTTTCCTTGGGCGACGCTCCAGGGCCACCTGGCGGATTCGGCTCCTGGCTCCTGACCATCCCGGGGGACGGGCGGGAGTTCACCGTGGACTTGCACCCGGTGCCCACGGGACAGTGCGGGCATCAGTACGAGTCAGCCCGCCACGACCCGGGCGACCTGCTCCGCCACTTGGTCAACGTCCGAGACGGGAAATGCGGCTTCCCCGCCTGCTCCCGGCACGCCAGGGAATCCGACTTCGAGCACGCTACGTCATTCGATAAGGGTGGCCGGACCTGTGGCTGCAACTGCTGGTCTTGCAGTCGCTCCTGCCACCAGCTCAAGCAATCCGACGGCTGGGACGTCACCGAGACCAGGCCTGGCTACCACCAGTGGAAGACGCCGTCCGGCCGCACCTATATTCAGGAGCCGTGGCGCTACCCCGCTTGAACGCAAACGGAGGAGGCTAGCAAGGCAATGACCGATGAGCAGCGGCCCCTCGAGGTGCCCGCCGGGCGGATCCTGGCCGTGGCACCCGGCCTGCCGTGCACCGACATGGCGCGAACGGTGGAGCACTATGAGCGCCTCGGGTTCACATTCGGCTTCCCAGGCGCGTCCAGCCCGTCCGAGGCCGACTTCGCCATCGCCCAGCGGGATGGGATCGAACTGCACTTCGTGGTAAAGCCGGACCACGACCCGGCGCGGACAGCGACCTGGGTCTACCTGCGTGTTGAGGACGCCGATGAGCTCGCCGCGGAGTTGGCCGCCGCCGCCGGCCAGGGCCGCCCCGTGCGGGACACCGACTACTCCATGCGCGAGCTTGCCCACATCGACCCCGATGGCAACTTGCTGCTCTTCGGCTCCCCGCTACCCCGCGACCAGGAGCCCCGCGACCAGGAGCCCCGCGTACAGCAAGCCAGCAAGGAACAGCCCAGCAAGGAACAGCCCAGCGAACAGCAAGCAGGCGGAGCACAGCCCGGCGGAGCACAGCCCAGCGAACAGCAAGCAGGCGGAGCACAGCCCGGCGGAGCACAGCCCAGCGGAGCACAGCCCGGCGGAGCACTGCCCAGCGAGGAACTACCCGGCGAGGTGCAGCCGCGCGAGCGGCCGCCGGGCCAGCAAGAGCAGCTGCGCGTGCTAGCCGAGAGCGAGCGCGCGGCGTTCGAGTTGCTGCGGGCCATCAAGCGAGGCGACGCGGAACGCCTGGCCGAGATCCTCGCCGCCGATCCTGGGCTGGCGCGCTGCCTGATCAACGGGGTCACGCCGCTCCATCACTTCGCCGACGCGCCGGGTCACCGGCCGAATGCCGCCGCCATGGTCACGGTCCTCGTCGCCGCTGGGGCCGACCTGGATGCGCACGTGCGGGACACGTGGCACCACGAGACGCCGCTGCACTGGGCGGCGAGCAACGATGACGTCGCTCTCATCGACGTGCTGATCGACGCGGGCGCGGACATTGAGCACCCGGGATCGTCCATCGGAGGTGGCCCGCCGATCCAGTCCGCGCTGGGCTATGCGCAGTGGGCGGCCGTTCGGCGGCTATGGCAGCGCGGTGCTCAGGTGGGGCTCTCGCACGCCGCCGTCCTTGGGCTGATGGACATGGTGGCCTCGCTGGTGGACACCACGGCCCTGGACGGCGACGAGGTCTCGATCGCGTTCTGGAACGCCTGCCGGGCGGGCCAGCTCGAATCGGCGCGATACCTGCTCGCCCACGGCGCTGATCTCAACTGGCCCGCCCCGTGGGACGGCAGCACGCCCCTCGATGCTGCCACCGCTAAGCGCCAGCGTGAGACCGTGGCCTGGCTGCGCGCTAGCGGAGCGCAACCGGGCACGCCCGCCTAGCTTCGTTGGTCACGACCAGGCTTAAGTCGACCCAGGACCCCGCGGCAGTCGACCGAGGACCCCGCGGTGCCCTGCGGCGCGCTAACGGAGCGAGCGGCTATGCCCAGGCCACTTCGTTGACGATCTTGGCGAATAGCCACGGCAGCCGGGCCGCGGCAGGGACGAGGCGCTGTGAGAGCAGCGGCTGCTGCCGGGACCACAGCAGGCCGGAGGTCAGCATCCAGCCCTTGCGCGTTACCCGTCGCCAGGCTCGCTCGTAGTCGCCGGGCCGGTCGGCCGCGAGGCAGCGGGCGAGCACCGAGGCCTGGGCGACGGCTGCCCCTATCCCCTCGCCCGTCAGCGCGTCCAGGTATCCGGCCGCGTCGCCGACGAGGAGCACGCGCCCGGCCACGCGCCGCCTGACGTCCTGGCGCAGTGGCCCGGCGCCACGGGTCGCCGACATCGGGCTGGCCCCAGCGAGCCGCTCGACCAGCTCCGGGAACTGCGCGAGCCGCGCGTCGAGGCCGCCCCCGGCCCCTGCGCCGAGCACCGCGATGCCTACCTGGTCGTTAGCGACGGGTGTGACGTATGCCTCGCAGTCTCCGGCGAAGTGCACCTCGACCAGGTCGGTCCAGGGCACGGCCCGGTAGTGTCGCCGCAGCCCGTATCTCGGTTGCGGGTAGGGCCGCGGATCCAGCCCGAGGAAGCGCCGGACTGGCGAGTGCAGCCCGTCGGCCGCGACGAGAAACCGGCCCCTGATGTCGCCCGCGGTCACGCCGGTGGCGTCCTGCGCGAGCGAGGTCACCCGGGCTGGCACGATCGGGATGCTCAGTTCGGCCGCACGCGCCGCGAAAGCCGCGTGCAACTCGGTCCGCCGGACGCCAAGACCGTCGCCATGGCGGAAGGTGGCGTCGGCCCGGTGCCGGGCGTCCCGGTACCTGATCCCCCGTATCGGGTGCCCGGTCACCTCGACCCCGAGGGCGGCGAGGCGCGGCAGCGCCCCTGGCATCAGCCCCTCCCCGCACGCCTTGTCGATCGGGAACCCGCGCGGCTCGGCGACCACGACCGACAGTCCAGCAAGCGTGCAGCCGATCGCGGTCGCCAGGCCCGCCGGGCCGCCGCCGGCGACCAGGACGTCGATCACGGAACCGGGGCGGCCGCGGCGGGCAGCACCGCCGCGCGCAGCGCCTCGGCCTCACAGCGAATGCGGACGGTCAGCAGGGCCGCGTTGGCCGCCGTGAAGCAGGCCGCAGTGATCCAGGCCGACCCGACCAGCGGCAGCGCGGCGCCCTCGATCACCACGGCTACGTAGTTCGGGTGCGGGAACCAGCGGTAGGGACCCGAGCGCACCAGCGGTACGCCCGGCAGCACGATCACCCGCGCGCTCCACCGCTCGCCGAGGACCCGGATGCACCACCAGCGCAGGGCGTTGGCCGCGATTACCACGGCGAGCATCGGGTAGCCGATTGCCGAGTCGAACGTCCGGTGCCCAAGTACCGGTTCAAGTACGCAGCCCACGAGCAGCCCTGCATGCAGTGCGACCATCACCGGGAAGTGCCCGAGTCCCGATTCGGTGCCGCCGTCTCGCAGCAGGGCGGACGCGTGCCGCCCGGAGACGACCAGCTCCGCCACCCGCTCGCAGCTGATAACGGCGAGCAGGACCCAGAACACGATCATGTCAACACCATCCCACGGGCGCGTTCACCACTGCAGCAGGATGAGCTCGGCGCTGACCCCAGGACCGAGCCCGATCATGAGCCCGAGGGAGCCTTCCGCCACGCCGGGGTCCCGCGCCACCTGCTCCAGGATGCACAGCACCGAGGCCGACGACAGGTTCCCTGATTCGGCGAGAGACCGGCGGCTAGCCGTGATGGCCGCCTCGGGCAGCTTGAGGCTGTCCCGCACGGCGTCGAGCACCTTGGGGCCGCCGGGATGGCAGATCCACGTGCCGATGTCATCAACGGTCAGCCCGGCGGCGGCGAGGAAGGAGGTCACTCCCTCGGCGAGTCCCTGTTCGACCACGGTGGCCAGTTCCGTGGTGAGGACGATCCTGAAGCCATCGGAGCCCAGCCGCCACCCGAGCGCGTCCTGGGTGTCCGGGTACACCTGGCTGCGGGTGGCGAGAACGCGGGGGAAGGCAGCAGGCCCGGCCGGAGCCGACCCGACCACCGGCCCCACGGGCGCGGGCGTCACGAGCGCGGGCCCCACGGGGGTGGCTCCCACGAGCGCGAGTCCCACGGGCACGGGCGCCAGCGGAGCAGCAGCCGCAGCCGTGACACCAGGCCCGAGGGTGGTGGCTGGGGCGTCGCCGGTTGCGATGACGGCGGCGGCGCCGTCGCCGAACAAGCCGCTGACGACCATGTCCGCCGTCGTGACCCCCGTCACGGGCACGGTGAGCGTGCACAACTCGACCGCGAGCAGCGCCCCGACATGACCGGGCCAGCCGGCCAGGTAGTCGTGCAGCCGGGCCAGGCCGGCCGCGCCGGCCACGCAGCCCAGGCCGAAGACCGGCAGCCGCTTCACGTCGGGCCGCAGGCCCAGTCGGGGGATGAGCCGCGCGTCGAGCGAGGGCACCGCGACTCCTGTCACCGACGTCACGATGAGCAGGTCCACGTCGGCGGGGGACTTGCCCGCGGCGGCCAGGGCGGCGCGCAGCGCTCGCTCACCGAGGGCGGTGGCCTCCTCGATGTAGCGGTCGTTGGTCTTCTCGACCCCGCTGAGCGTCCCGTACTCCTCAAGTGGGAGCACGGTGTGCCGGAAGTCCACGCCGGCGTTGCCGTGCAGCCGGTCGAGCAGCCCTCGCTGGCCGGGCCGAAGGCCGATCAGGTCGGCGTAGGCCCGGGTGAGCTCGGCCTGCTCGTAGCGGTGAGACGGGAAGGCGGATCGCACGGAGAGGATCTGGGTCATGCCTGTGTCACCTTGCTCCTCACCCTCACGAACTTCCTCCAGTCTTCACGTCAGTGCATCCACGCCAGCGACGAATAGCAATACGTCGACCGCCGCGATCGCGATTGCCGCCATGAACGGAACCTTCCCGCCGCTGCGGGCGCTGACGACCGCGAGCACGCACGCGATGACCAGCCCGGCGATCGCGATCCCCCGCCGGGCCGGGATCGCCGCCGCCAGCACGGCGGCGCTGGCCAGCAGCAGCAGGCTGATGGCGACGGCCCGCACCACGACGCTGCCCCAGCGGACCGCGACCTGCTGCGGCAGGCCGCGCACGCCGGCCAGCCGGTCGCTCGCCAGGTCAGGTAGCACGTTGGCGAAGTGCGCTCCGAGGCCGAGCGCGCCAGCGGCGATCGTTACCCACCAGCGCGGCAGCGGATGACCAGGCAGGGTGGCGGTCGCGTAGGCGGGGATCGAGGCGGCCCCCACGACGTACAGCAACCCGGACCACAGGGTCGACTTCAGGCCCAGGTTGTAGGCCCACGAGGCACCGACGATCACCACGAGGAACCCGGCCGCGGTCAGGTTGATGGCCAGCGCCATCGCCAGCGATGCCGCGAGCGCGATCATGGCCGCGATCCACACGGTCCGCTTGCTGATCTTGCCCATCGCGATGGGCTTGTCGGTGCGGTGAGCCGCGGCGTCCCGCTCCGCGTCGAGCGCGTCGTTGGACCAGCCGACCGACAGCTGCCCGGCCAGCATGGCGGGCGCGACGAGGACCGGCCCCGTCCCGTGCGGTGCCGCCTGCGCGGCGAGAAGCGAAGCCAGCACGGTGACCGCGATGCACGGCACCGGGTGGCTGGCGGCGGCCAGCGCCCGCACGTGACTCATGATGCCAGTATGAGGGTTTCCCCGCGCGGCGCTATCCCCAGACACACCAACTAGCGCATCTGTCCGCCAGGCCGGCCATGCGGGACATCAGCCGCCGGCCCTGCGGGACATCAGCCGGCTGGAGGCCGGCTGGAGGCCGGGGATCAGCCGGGGGTCAGTCGTCGCTCGTGAACGCGAAGGTCAGGTCGTCGGCGTCGGTTTCCATCGCGGTGAGCTGCTCCCGTGTCGCGACCGCCTCCGGATGGTCGGCACCCAGCGTGGCCACGCGCCGGGCGGCGATGTCCGTCATCTCCGCGGTCGCCGCCTTCCGGTCGCCCGCCTCCCACAGCGCCGCCACCAGCAGCTGGCGATAGCGCAGGGTGCTCGGATGGTCGGGGCCGAGCTGCCGGCCGCTGGCCGCGGCCAGGTAGCGCAGGTCCGCCTCGGCCTCGGCCGGACGGCCGAGGTGGCTTACGGCGTGCAGGTGCCAGCGGTGCGCGTGGATGAGGACCGTATGCTCGGTGCCCTTCTTCGCGCCCCGCGCGGTCATGGCGGAGATCACAGTGGCAAGCTCGGCCGCCGCCTGCTCGTACTCGCCTTGCTCGCACAGCTGTGCGCCGCGCCGGGACCGGATGGCCAGGGGCCAGGTAAACATGCTCACCTTTAATCAGAAACTTCAGGACCGGCCAGCAGGTCCAGGATCTGCTGGCCGTACTTCACTAGCTTCGCCTCGCCGACGCCGCTGATCCCCGACAGCTCGCGCAGCGAGGCTGGGCGAGCAACCGCGATCGAGCGCAGTGTAGCGTTCTGGAAGACCGTGTAGGCGGGAATCCCCTGCTCCGAGGCGGTTGCCTTGCGCCAGGCACGTAGCGTCTCGAACACCTTCTCATCCTGCGGCGACAGGTCGCTGGCCTCCAGGGCGGGCGCCGCTCCTGCGCCCGCCGGGCCGGCCCCCCGCGGGGAGCGGGACGGCTTCGGCAGCGGGGTGTCGCGGCGCAGCATCACCTGGCGCTGACCGCGCAGCACCTCCGCGCTGGCCTCGGTCAGCCCGAGCGTCTGGTACTCGCCCTGCACGGCCAGCAGCCGCTGGGCCAGCAGCTGGCGGACGACCGCGCGCCACTCGGCATCCTTGAGCTCGGTTCCGATGCCGAACGTGGACAGCTCGTGGTGGCCCTTGTCTGCGACCTTCTCCGTCTTCTTGCCCAGCAGGATGTCGATGATCTGTCCCGCCCCGTAGCGCTGGTCCCGCTCGCGCTCCAGCCGCACGACGGTTGACAACAGCTTCTGCGCCGGGACCGTCCCATCCCACACCTGGGGTGGCGCCAGGCAGGTGTCGCAGTTGCCGCAGGAGGCGGTCCGTTCTGAAAAATAGGCCAGCAGCTGGGACCGGCGACAGTCCGTCGTCTCGCACAACGCCAGCATCGCGTCCAGGTGGGACTGCGTGCGGCGGCGGTGCGCCAGGCTGCCCTCGCTGGTGTCGATCATGCGGCGCTGCTGCACCACGTCGGCCAGGCCGTAGGCGAGCCAGGCGGTGGCCGGCTGCCCGTCACGCCCGGCCCGGCCGGTTTCCTGGTAGTAGCCCTCCACCGAGCGGGGCAGGTCCAGGTGGGCGACGAAGCGGACGTCGGGCTTGTCGATCCCCATCCCGAAGGCGATCGTGGCCACGACGACCAGGCCGTCTTCCTGGACGAACTTCTTCTGGTGCCGCTGGCGGGTGGCGGCGTCAAGCCCGGCGTGATACGGCAGCGCCGGGATCCCGTGCTCGGACAGGAACTGGGCGATCTTCTCGGTCGAGTCACGCGACAGGCAGTAGACGATGCCCGCGTCGCCCTTGTGCTCGCCCTGCAGCAAGGTCAGCAGCTGCCGCTTGGGCTCGTTCTTGGGGACGATGCGGTACTGGATGTTCGGCCGGTCGAAGGAGGAGACGAACAGCTTGGCCCCCGCCAGCTTCAGCCGGATCGCGATCTCCTCCCGGGTCGCGCTGGTCGCCGTCGCGGTCAGCGCGATGCGCGGCACGTCAGGCCAGCGCTCGTGCAGGACCTGAAGCTCCAGGTAGTCGGGCCTGAAGTCGTGCCCCCACTGGCTCACGCAGTGCGCCTCGTCGATCGCGAACACCGAGATCGTGCCAGAATCGAGCAGCCGGAGGGTGGACTCGTTGCGCAGCCGCTCAGGCGCGAGGTACAGAACGTCCAGCTCACCGCTGCGAAACTGAGCCTCGACGACCTGACGCTCGCCGAAATCCTGGGTCGAGTTGAGGAACGCTGCGCTGACGCCGACCTGGCGAAGCGCGTCGACCTGGTCTTGCATCAGCGCGATCAGCGGCGAGATGACGACGCCGGTACCCTTCCTGACCAGCGCGGGGATCTGGTAGCACAGCGACTTGCCGCCGCCGGTCGGCATCAGGACGAGCGCGTCGCCGCCCCCGATGACGTGCTCGATGATCTCCTGCTGCTGGCCGCGGAACGCCTCGTACCCGAACACCCGGTGCAGGATCGTCTGCGCGCGCTGCGCGCCGTTGGCGGGCGCGCCTGCGGCGGCGGACGGTGGCGGGTCATCAGTCGGGGGCACTAGCCGATTTTACGGCGCGCGAAATGTGCAGTGTGGTAAAACCCGCGCCGTGTCGTAAAAACCAGCAGTGTCGCGAAAGCACGCGACCTCAGCCGGCCAGCGGGCTTACCTTGGCCAGCCAGTAGGCGGAGGACATCTCGTTGAGGATCTCGTCGACCGTGACCGACGGTCGCATCTGAGGGTAGGCCCGGCCCGCCTCCCACGACCGGGGGTAGGGCGGCGGGTCGAGGACCACCACCCGCGTCCCCTCGAGCGCGGGGATGCCCGCCGGGCGGCCCTCCAGCCAGATCTCTTCGCCGTACGCGTCGGCCAGGGCGAACCTGGCCTGGATGCCGCCGGCCGGCGTCAGGTCCTGGCCGTCGGAGGCGGCCGCCACCTCGGCCGCGGACGGCGCCTTGCCGGCGATCATGCCGCGGGACTTCTTGCCGGTCAGGGCGGTCGCGAGCAGGGTGTGCAGCTGGAAGTTGTCGCCGACGCCGCTGATCGTCACCCGGTAGCCGAGGCCGGTCGGCCGGTGCAACACCACGATCGTCTCGTCGTCGAGGACCAGCAGCAGCCCGTGCAGCCACTCGGCGGTGACCATGTAATCGCGGATGGCATCGCAGGCCGCGGTCAGCCGGTCCCGGTCGGGCAGCGTGGCGCGGATGTCCTTGCGCTGGGCCAGGTACAGCAGCGGCTCCATCCAGGAGCGGCAGCTGAACCACGCCTCGGCCAGCGCCCCGGCCCGCGCGTCCGGCCGGGCGGGCAGTTCCAGGATGGCCGGCAGCCTGTCCCGGCCCGGCTGGGACAAGACGTCGCCAAGCAGCGCGAGGGACTGCTGGTACTGGCCGGGGTCCTCCGGGTCAGGGACGCTCTTGCCATCGAGGGTGACGGCGAACCAGGCGGAAAGCTCCATCACCGAGATCGCCCGCCGGATCAGCGTGGACAAGATCACTGAGTTGTCGGCGCAGTAGCTCGCCACCTGCCCGGCGACTCCGGCGAGGTCGGAGCCCTTCCAGAACGGGATGGTCGCGACTAGCGGCGTGAGCCTGGCCGCGGCGTCCTGCACCTCGGCCCGGCCAGCGCCCGGCGTCGCCTGGCGGATCCGGTGCAGCGCCTCGAGGAAGCCCCGCTGGTCGCTGCGGTCCAGCGCCCACAGCAGGTCATCGCAGTAACCGGGCAGGCCAGACGCGGACTTCATCAGGAAATAATATGATGTATGTCACTGAACGCGAGTGGTAACTGGCGTCCCGATCTCGACGGTGCGGCTCACCGTGCACAGCCGGTCATGGGACTGGCGGGCGATGTCGGGCAGCACGGCGCGGGCCGCGTCCCCGCCCGCGGAGTCAGGGAAGGCGACCTTGAACGTCACCTCGATGTCGGTCAGGTGGTGCCCCTGCCGGTCATTGGCCTTCACGGCTCGCACGTCCACCTGGAACGACTCCGGCTCGGCCCGGCGGGTCGTGACCAGGTCCACGTCGATCGCCGTGCAGCCGCCGAGCGCCGCGAGCAGGAGCTCCACCGGGGTGAACTCCGCGTCGCCGCCGTCGCCGATGCTCATCGTTCCGCCGCGCGCGTTCGTGACGGTGTAGTGGCTAGCGCGGGTGCGGTCGATGGTTACCTGGCGGAGGCTGTCGTTAGCTGTCATGCGCTCTACATTACGATTCGTCGATCCTGACCAGGGCGACGCCGGCCAGGATCAGCGCACCGCCGCCGAACTGCGTGGCCGAGGGGAGCTGGCCGAGCAGGATCCAGGCGTAGATGACGGCGAACAGGATCTCGGCCATGCCGATGAACGAGGCGAGCTTGGGGCCGAGCCTGCGCGCGGCGATGATGCCGGCGCTGTAGCCGGTCGCGGTGGACAGCAGTGCGATTCCGGCGATCGGCAGCCAGACGGGAACCTGGTGCCGCAGCAGCGTGACGTCGCTGGCCGAGGCGTGCAGTGGCAGCGCCCCCACCGCCAGCGCGAGGGCGAGGAAGGCGGCCCCCACCCACATGGCCGCCCAGGCCAGGGCGATCGGCGGTAGCGGCTCTGGCGCGGCTGGCTCGCCCGCCGCCCGTGGCCGCACCGGCCCGGCCGACAGCATGAAGTAGACCGCCATGCTCACGGCGGCCATCAGCGCCCAGGCGAGCCCGACCGGGCTTACGCCGCTGTGGCCGGCCGCCGACCCGTCGCCGGAGCCGCCGATCGCCACCATCAGCGTCAGGCCGCCGATCGCCGCCGCGGCGCCCAGGATGGTCAGCCGCCGGGGCCGCTGCCCGTGCCGCAGCCACAGCCAGCCGACGACGAGGATCGAGCCGGTGTACTCGATCAGCAGGGCGATCCCGACCGGCATCTGCTCGATCGCGTTGAAGTAGCAGACCTGGCAGGCCACCACGCCGATCACGCCGTAGGCGACCAGCACCCGCCATGACCGCCACAGCCGCCGCCACCGGCCGCGCAGCGCGAGAGCGGCCGGCGCGGTCAGCATGAGCGCCGCGACCGCGATCCGCGCCAGCACCGCCGTCGCCGGGGACCATCCGGCGTCAAGCAGCGATGTGCCGAGGGTTCCTGAGGTGCCGAACGTCGCGGCCGACAGCACCGCGACCGCCAGGCCGCCCCACGTGCGGCGCGCGGAGCTCGCCTGGCCATCCAGGGTGGACAGTGCCTCGGTGGACAGTGCCTCGGTGGACAGTGCCTCGGTGGACGGGGCCTTGGTGGACGGGGCTCCGGCTGGCCGCGCGATCGATGGGCTGGGAGGCCGTTCACCCGGGAGTTGCTGCGCGGTCGTCATGCCGTTACCTCATGTAAGTGGTAAAACTTGAATACGACCATGACGCTACCGTGAATAGGGTAAGGACTCAAGTGCTTTTTGCCCATGACACCGAGGTTGCGCTCAACGGTGCCGCCGCGCTGGTCAACACCGGCCGCGGCGGCCAGGAGAACCTGCCCGACCTGGTGGCACTCGACGGCTTCGTCGCGCACTGGCAGTGGACCGGCGACCGGGGGCGGGATGAGGCGGAGCTGGACGCTGTGCGCGACCTGCGCGAGCGGATGGCTCCCGTCTGGGAGATGGACAAGGACGAGGCCGCCGCCTGGATCAACGCCGAGCTGAGGAAGGCGAGCGCGCTGCCGCAGCTGGTACGGCACGACAACTGGGACTACCACCTGCACGCGACCCCGTCACAAGCGCCGCTGGCCGACCGGATGGCCGTCGAGGCGGCGATGGCGTTCGCCGACGTGGTCCGCTCCGATCAGCTCGGGCGGCTGCGGCTGTGCGCGGCCGACGACTGCGACGACGTCCTGGTGGACCTGTCGAAGAACCGCTCCCGCCGGTTCTGCTCACTGGCCTGCGCCAACCGGGTCAACGTGGCCGCCTACCGCCATCGCCGCGCCGGAGCGGGCTAGCCCTGTCCCGCGGGCTCAGCGTGTCCGTCGGCTCGCGTATCCCCCGGCTCGCCTGTCCGTCGGCTAGCCCGCCAGGCGCGCTCGGCCTCGCCCATCGGCGTGGACGGCGGCGCCTGGACGAACGGCCAGATCTCCTCGGCCAGCGCGCGCCAGTCGCCCGTGGCGGCCATGTCGCCGAGGACGGCGAACAGGCCGATGTTGATGCGCTGCAAGATGACATACGAGCGGGGGATGTTGGCGTAGGCCGCCAGCGGGTTGCCGAAGTCGAAGTACCGGCGGGCCACCATCGAGGCGTACTCGCCCGACATCTTCTGGCGTCCCCGGGTGCGGACGGTGTGGTAGAACACGCCCATGTGCTCCACCACCTGATCGGTCGAGATGGGAGCACCGGGAACAAGGAAGCCCGCGTCCACCATGGCCCGGCGGAAGCCCTCAGGGTCGTCCTCGACGCACAGGTGACGGACCATGGCGACGAGCGGCGCGAGCTCGTCGGGAGTGAAGTCCTTGACCAGCCCGTAGTCGAGGAAGGTGACCCGGCCGCCCGGGTTGAACAGGTAGTTGCCCGGGTGCGGGTCGCCGTTGAACGAGTGCATCTCATACAGGCTGCGGAACGTGTACCGGTAGATCGTCTCGGCGGCGAGGTCCTTTTCCTCCTGCGGCCAGGTCATCATCTCGGCGAACCGGGCACCGGTGGCGAGCTCGCTGGTGATGACCCGGGCTGAGGACAGCCCCGCGACGATGCCCGGCACCTCGATCGTCGGGTGCCCGGCGAAGTAGTCGGCGAACCGCTGCTGGCTGGCCGCCTCGCGCTCATAGTCCAGCTCCTCGGTGATCCGCAGCCGCAGCTCGGCGATGAGGCCGTCCACGTCCTGCTTCGGGGCCGCCAGCTTGAGCAGCCGCTTGATCAGGGCGACGTTGCCCAGGTCGGCCTCGATCGTCTCCTTGATCCCGGGGTACTGGACCTTGACCGCGACCGCGAGGCCGTCCCGGGTGATCGCCCGGTGAACCTGGCCGATCGAGGCGGCGGCGATGGCCTGCGGATCCCACTGCCGGAACAGCGCGTCCGGATGCTCGCCGAGATCCTCGCTGATCACCTGGGCCGCGAGTTCGGCGCTCATCGGGGGGACGCTGTCCTGCAAGCGGCTCAGTGTCCTTCTGACCTGTGGGTTCAGCCCATCGTCGACATAGCTGGCGAGCTGCCCGATCTTCATCAGGACGCCCTTCATCGACCCGAGCGTGTCGGCGATGTCCTCGGCGGTCCGCAGCGCCAGGTCGTTGCGCAGCTGCTGCCGACGCTCGCCCGCCGTCGCGAACAGCCGCGGTGCGCTGGCCGCGTACCGCCCGCCGCTGCGAGCGGCGAGCCGCGCGGCCGACAGGCCGCGAGTCAGCCGCAGCCTGGAGGTCTCGTTGCTCATGAGGACGTCGTCACGCTCTCACGGTACCGCTCGCTAGACGGTTGCCCTGTAGCTGAGGCTCAGGACCACGGGGACAGCGCCGAACGGCATCTTGAACCGGGTTCCCGGCTTGTCCGGTGCGTTCGGCTCGTCAATGGCCGGCCAGCGCATCTTGGCGTGCCCCTCGGTGAGGCCCTCGACCGAGTAGGGGAACTCCAGCGAGGACACCCGGTGCTTGCGCAGCAGGCCGCCCCAGCGGAACGCGGCGAACACGTCCGCCAGTGCCTGGATCGACATCCGGCGCGGCACGGTCAGGTCGATGCCGTAGACGACGAGCGCGAGCTCGAGCAGGTCGGCGGCGCACTGCGCGAGCGCAGCCGACCTGGTCGTGTAGGCGGTACCGTCCGGGTTCACCGTCCCGAGCCGCTCCCCGTGCACCGGGGACAGGTGCGGCTGTGCCTGGCACTGCATCCAGTCGCACGCCGCCAGGAGCTTCCAGCTGATCCCCGACTGGCCCGCGATATCCTTGTACATCGGCTCCATCCGGGCTATTGGCCTGCGCGCGCTGGCCTGGAACGCCAGGGTGACCGCGGTCGGCAGGCCCTGGTCGTAGATCCGCTCAGGGCGGGGCTTGGCCGGCCGTCGGCCGGCCGGCATCGGTCGCGTGAACGCCATCGTCGCCGCCCCAGCGACCGAGGCCCCGGCGGCCGCGACCCGGGCGCTCGTGGCCGTCGGCTGGCCCGCCGGCCCGCCGTAGCTGCCGGGGACGCTGTACCCGGCGGGAGCGGCGTAGCCCGCGGGGCTGCCGTAGCCGTCGGGGACGCCGGGGATCACCGCGTTCCCCCGCGCGGCGGCCGCATGCGTGGGTGCGGTACCGGTGGGCGCGGTACGGGTGGGCGCGGCGCCCGTGGGCGCGGTCGGCGCGCCAGCCGCGGTGGTGCCGGGTGGCGGCATGGCGCCGGGAATCACCGGCCGCGGTGCAGTGGGCGTGGCGGCCGGCGCTGGCCCGGTGCTACTGGCGTGAGACGGGGAGCTCGCATGGGTCGGCGCGGCCGGGTGAGACGGGGCGCTCGGGTGAGACGGCGCGGCCGTGTGGGCTGGCGCGGGGGCGGCTGGAACGTCGTACTGGTAGAGGTTGTACAGCTTCATGAGGGAGATAAGGCTCGAGCCGTAGTTCGGGTCGGTGGCGTACACGCCGGTCAGGTCGTTAGCGAAGGCGTCGGGGAAGTCGCGGTCGGCCATCGCCCGGGTGTAGTACCCGCTGGTGGCCAGGAGCTGCGCGTGGTCGGTGATCGACTCCGCGTCATTGTGGTAGGCCCGAAACGGCGCGTCGATCGTGATCCACTGCCCGCCCTCGAACTCTTGCGTCGGCAGCAGTGCCGAGCCCGCCGGGCCGGTCCCCTTGATGCCGAACAGGTTGTGGTAGGTGGCAGCCAGGCTGCTCTGCCCCCAGCCCGACTCCTCGATCGCCTGGGCGATCGTCACCGCAGCGGGCACTCCCCACCGGCGCTGCGCGGCCTGCGCACCGGGCGCGATCGCGTTGATGAAGGCCGCCTGGTAGCTCGTGCCCGGAGTCCCGGCCGGCGTCTGGGTCGAGCTTCGCCGGTAGGGCTGGGGCTTGGCCGCCGACGGCTTGCCCGGTGCGGGCTTGCCGGTAGATGGCTTGGCCGCCGACGGCTTGCTGGTCGCTGGCTTGCCTGCGGCGGGCTTGCCCGTGGCCGGCGCGCCCGTGGCGGGCGTGCCGCTGGCCGGGCGGCCGCTCGTCGGCGCGCTGCCGGACTTGGCTGGTGCCGTTGGTGCTGTTGGTGCTGCCGGGGTGGTCGGGGCGGTCGGCTTAGCGGGGTTCCCTGGGGCCATGACGCCGGGGATGTCCGCCTGGCTGGCCGTCGTCCGGGGAAGGGGACGGCGGACCGCCGTGTGGTTCACCCTCGGATGGCTGGCCCTTGGCTGGGCGGCCTTGGGACGAGGGGCCTGCGTCTTGCCTGTGGCGGGGTTGCCTGGAGCGGGACTGCGTGTGGCTGGGTTGCCTGGAGCGGGACTGCCTGTGGCGGGCTGCCTCACGGTGGGCTGCCCTGTGGCCGGCGGGACGAGGCCGGGGATGTCCGCTCCGCCAGTGGCGGTGGGCTGCGACTGGGGGGCAGGCCCGTTCTGCCTGGGGGTGGAGGTGCCCTTCTGGGGGGATTTCGGTGCGGGGGCATCGTGCCCAGCGGCGGAGTGACCCTGCTCGGTGGGAGTGGGAGTGGGAGCGGGAGTGGGAGCGGAAGTGGGGGTGGGCTCGGGGGCCGGCGGCCGGGCGGTGGCCAGGTGGCCGTTGTCGACGAAGCCCTGGACGCCGTCGGTGGCCAGCGAGCCGGTGAACGTGTGCGCGTTGACCGTGTAGCCCGGCAGCGAGCTGGCGGCGATCGTGTGCAGCACCCCATCGGCGTAGGACGTCACGACCTCCACCCGCTGGCCGAGCAGCACCCAGTCGCCCGGCAGCGGCGTGTAGCCGTCGCCGAGCGGGTGCCACCGCCCGTGGGTCTTCGCGTCCTGCAGGATCGAGGTGACGGCCACCGACTCCGGGTTCGGGTCCACCCGGGGATCGGCCCAGGAGTGCACTGGCCACGGGTAGCTGTCGCCGCCGGACACCCAGCTCTGCTGACCGGTTGCCTGCGCGGCCAGCTCCAGGGCGAGGCAGGCGAACGCCGCGCCAGACGGCCCGTGGTCCGCGCCGTCGGTGCTGACCGAGCCCCAGATCAGGGCCTCCATCTCGGCCGAGGTCTTGGACTTGGCCTGCTGAAGGTAGTGCCGGGCGATATTGACGATCGCCGGGCGCAGGCGGCTATCGCCATCGGCGGAACTGCTAGCGGAACTGCCTGCCGGGCTCGGGCCAAGCTCGCCGTTGGCGGCAAGGTCCATCGCCATCAGGTGCAGCGGCACCCCGTTCGGCGAGGTCAGCGTGGCGGGCGACCCGGGGGCGAAGCTCAGTCCCGTGATCACGCCGCCGGTGCTCACGGTCACCAGCGCCGTCGCCTGCTGCCACCATGGCCGCGGCTTGCGGGCTGAGTTCACGGACATCGCCTGCCCCCTCTCGTGGTGCTCGTCGCCTGTCGGCGTCGCTGACTCGCGTTACTGAACGGCCCGGCTACTTGCCGACCAGGCCATGGCTGCGCAGGATCGCCTGGACCTGCGCGTTGCTTGGGTTGCTCGCGTTGGTGAACAGCAGGGCGGCGTTGGACGCGTCTTGCGACGAGGCCCCGACCATCCACTGCCGGTAGATGTCCGCGATGAGGGCCGACTCGCCCTGCGGGCTGGTCACTGGCTCCGCGCACAGGGAGGGGAAGCCCTGCCTGGTGATCAGCGCGGAGGACCCGGTATAGCGCTGGCAGTTAGCCGGGTTGCTCTCCAGGCCGGGCTGGACCTGCTGGGAGCCGCTCTGGCTGGTCACCGTCGCACCGCCGATGATGTTGTTGATCGCGCGGGCGGCGACCGTCAGGCTGTCGATTGGGTTCGCGGGGTTGTACGGGTGGTGCAGGTTAAGCGCCCACGCGACCTCACCGCCCTGGGCCGGCGTGATCGGCTCCAGGCCCTTCCTGCCCGTCGCCTGATCCGCGTAGTTCGGGTTGTCGCCACTGGTCAGCAGGGCGAACACCCAGAGGATCTGGCTGCTGTCCTTGCCGCAGGCGAAGTTCACCTGGCCCGGGTCGGAGGCGATATCAGGGTTACGGCAGGCCGTCTTGATCTCCTGCTTCACGCCCGCCACGCTGGACGGCCACCCGGGGCCAGGCCCTCGCAGCGCGACCGTCAGCCCGATGCTCACCGCCAGCGCGGCGACGCCGGTGATGAGCAGGTTGCGACTGAGCTTGTGGCCCGGCCGCCTCGGCTGGGCGGGGGCACCAGCCGTGGCGCGAGCGCCGCCGAGGGGGCCATCGGCGTCGGCGGGGCGGATGGGCTTGGCCGGGCGCGCACCCGGGTCGGCCTCGGCGGACCGGCCGGCCAGGGAGCCCGCGATGGCCGGCTTGCCGTGCCCGCCGAGGACGGGCAGCGGGCCGGTAAGGACCCGCGATCCGGCCAGCCTGCCCTTGATCTTCCCGCTGGGCGCGGACGTCCGCCCGTGGCTGACGAGCGCCTCGGTCCGGTCGGCGGGACTGGCCCAGTCGGCGTCGCCGTCCCAGTCGTCCTCGCCATCCCACGCGCCATCCTCGTCAACGGCGCCGGCCCCGTCCCAGGTGACGTCCCCATTTTCGTTAGCGGCAGGCCATCCGTCATCCGTATAGGTCACATATTCGAAATCACTGTCCATGTTGCACCCCTCCTCACAGGTGGCCTGTGCCGAGAAAGTCGCCGGCCGCCCTGGCCGGTGGCGAGACCGGCCGCGGGGGCGGGCCGGCGTCAAGCGAACGCGTCAAGCGGGTCGTGCAGGTCGTGCGGCCGGCCGCAGCGGGGCCGGGTCAAGCAGCGACTGGAGGTCAGGTCCCCGGAGGAGGGCTAGCCCCTCGACGGGGCGCTCTGTCCGGACCGCGGGGGTCCCTTCTCGGACAGGGAGCCGACTCACCTTTCGCACCCATGCCTGTATTAGAACAGGCGTACGAGTCCGCTGTCAATTCGAACGTGCGATCGTTATCAAGTGGCGGACAGGCGGTGCCGGGGTTACAGCAGCGTGACCGGATCGGAGTGCCGGACTACTCCGCAGGCAAGGACCTGCGCGTACACCCCCGCCGCCGCCGCGTTAGCCTCGACCGCGGTCTTCAGGATGCCCCGGTCGTGCGGCAGGTCACCCTGGGGCAGCGTGGTCATGACGCAGCGCCCCGTCACCTCCGTCACCAGCAGCCGGACCTGGTCGCCGATCGCGAGCTTGCGGCCGACCCAGTCGTTCTCCACGAAGCCCTCAGCCTGCGCGGGGGTGACGACGACCAGGTTGGGCCGGAACCTGCGCGGCTCGAACCGCCCGGCCGGGTAGACCGAGCGCAGCCGGTCAAGCGTCGCCGTGGTGAGCAGGTGCACGGGGGAGTTGTCGACGAACGTCTGCGTGGGCAGTTGCCAGGTCACCACCTCGTCCTCGGAGTCCTCGAGGTCCTCGGCGATGGCCCGCTCCAGGCCCGCGGACACCGACACCTCGCGGCCGAGCGCCTTGGAGAGCAGGGCCGGAAGGTCGGGATCGTCGGTGGTCGCCGACATCCCGTCCGGCGTCGTGATCCGGACCGCCGGCAGCGCCTGCCCGGCGGCGGGTGGCGCCGTGTAGGCCGCGCGGAAGTAGAAGAACCCCGGCCACTTGCGCGGGTTCTTGGCCCCGGCCACCTTGCCGGTCAGCGCGTCGACCACCGCGAACCGCCGGTCGCCGAGCAGGCCCGTCGGCGTCACCTCGGCCGCGTTGAGCTCCTCGCCCTGCATGGACTTCACCGGGTACCGCCACAAGGTGGCGACTGTGCCTGCGGCCGTCATCGCTCGTACGTCCCCACGATCTTCCCTCGCGCCAGAACGGGACCTCCAACGGTCCCGAGCACGGCCCCTGGCTTGAGCCTGTCCAGGGGCGTCCCGTCGGGCTGCAGCCCGGCGCCCAGGGCGAACACCTGGAACACGTACCGGTGCGGCCCGTGCCCGGGGATGGGGCCAGGCCCGCGGTACCCGCGCCCGACGAACGAGCGCAGCATGCGGACGCCCACGCCGGGCGCGCTGCCAGAAAGGGCCCCGGGGTCAAGCGCCGTGACCGCGGCGTCGATCAGCGCGATGGCGTGCACGATCGGCTGCCGGAAGGGGGCGTCGATGTCCTCGGTGACCAGCAAGATCTCCGCCGTCCCCGTGGGCACCTGAGGCCACGTCAGGTCGGGCGACAGGTCCGCGCCGCCGATCCTGCGCCCCGCGTGCGGTAGCGGCAGGGGAGTACCGTCCTGGAACGCGTCGCTGGTCACGGCCAGTGTCTCCGGCCCGGCCAGGTTCGGCCGGTTCCATGCCATCAGCGACTCGTCCGCCCGCTTGTTCTTAAGTAGCTTCCCGATGAACTGTCCTGCCACGGCTCTCGCAACCTCCTCGCCAGATCCTGCCCCGCTGGTGGCAGGATAACGGCGTGACAACCGAATGGCTTGAGGAGTACCAGCCGGCCAGCGAGATCGAGGCCGCCGACGTCGAACGGGTCCGCCAGCTGGTGGCCGCGGAACCTAATGCCTGGTCGCGCGGCACTCCGCTGCACCTGACCGCGTCCGCGCTGGTCGTGGACCCGGCCAGCGGCAAGGTGCTGCTGCGCTGGCACCAGCGGCAGGGCAAGTGGCTGCAGGTCGGCGGGCACGGTGACCCGGGGGAGAGCGATCCGCTGGCCGTCGCGCTGCGGGAGGCGGCCGAGGAGACCGGGCTGGCCGATCTCGCCCCCTGGCCGGACGCGCGGCTGTACCACGTCGTGATCTGTGATGTCGCGCCAGGCAAGGGCGAGCCCGCCCATCACCACGCTGATCTTCGGTACCTGCTTGCGACCGGCCAGCCCGGCTCGATTCGCCCGGAAAGCGCGGACGCGCCGCTGCGCTGGCTGACCTTCGCCGAGGCTCGCGCGCTTGTCGGCGCGAACAACATCACGGTGACCCTGGACCGCGCCGAGCAAGCCCTGGCGCAGCGGCGCTAGGCCAGCTCGAACGCCCACCACTCCAGGGTGCTCTCCACGGGGTGCTGCTGCTCGAGCGAGACGCCCTCCTGCGCCGCCCAGCTGCGGATCTCGGTGCCAAGGCCCAGGACCTGCTCTCGCGGGTAGGGCCACGTCCAGGAGTACACCTGGCCTTCGAGGTGGAGCAGGGTGGCGCCAAGGGTGCGGAGCTCGTTCACCCGGACTTCGGGCAGCCTGCGCGCCACCGCCCGGTCACCCAGGTAGTCCGCGATCTGCCGTGGGTCGCCGGCCCCGTGGCGTGTCCGGAGGACACCGTGCCGCCGGGCCGCGTCCCACAGCAGCGCGGCCCACGGCGCGGCCGCCCGTGGCCTGGGGCGGTCGGGGTCAGCGTTGCCGCCGGGGAACGAGGCGATCAGGGCGCCGCCCGGCCGCAGCACGCGGAACGCCTCCTCGATCGCGTCCCGCCAGCCGGGGATCAGGTGCAGCACATGCACCGCGAGCACCGACCCGAACGACGCGTCCGCCAGCGGAAGCCGGGTCGCGTCCGCCAGCGCCAGCGGAAACGGAGACACGCCCCCGGCGTTGCCGACCAGCCGGCGCAGCATCGCCTGCGCGATGTCGATTCCGGCCATGTCGATGCCCCGCTCCCGCAGCGGCAGCGCGATCCGGCCGGTCCCCACGCCGATCTCCAGGCACGGCTGGCGCGCCGCTAGCTCGGGCACGAGGACGCAAAGCAAGTCCGCCATCGCCTCATCGGGCAGCGCCCGGGTCGCGTCGTAGTACTCGGCGGCCCGGTCAAAGCTCATCGACTCCACACCGTGACCCTAGTGCACCTCCCCGCAGCCGGTCGATGGCGCCGTCCCCGCGCGGCCCGCCTCCCGCACGGCGGCAGGGGCGGGGCCCGCAACGCGGCGGAGGCCTGCAGTGTGGCAGCGATGTGGCGTCACAGCGATGCAGCCATTGCTGTCGTGACGCCTTGCGGGCAATGGAGCATGGCTGCTACCTGGGTGACAGCGCTGCTCCAGCGCGTACAGTTCCTGACCGCGGCGATGCAGCCAGCGCTGCTGTGCCGACCTCGCCGCTTCTGCCTCCAGCGCGGCGGGCGGGACGCAACGGTGTAAAACAGGCCTATGGGTGATGAGACACTGGCCGACCGGCTTGCCATCAGGGACGTCGTTGAGTCATGGGTGATCGCGCGGGACTCGGCCGACTGGGAGCGCTTCCGCGATCAGTGGCACGAGGACGGGTACATGATGGCCACCTGGTTCCAGGGGCCACGGGACGACTTCATCCGGGTCAGCCAGGAGGGCTTCGCCAAGGGCGTCAGCATCCTGCACTTCACCGGGGCCAGCCAGGCGACGGTGAACGGCACGCGGGCGATCTCCCAGACGCGCATGACGATCATGCAGCGCGGCCTGGTCCACGCAGTGCTGTGCGATGTCGCCTGCACGGGCCGGTTCTATGACTTCTTCGCCAAGCGCGACGGCAAGTGGGCCATCGTCCTTCGCCAGCCGATCTACGAGAAGGACCGGCTCGACCCGGTGGAGCCGGGCGCACGGGTCGACCTCGACCCCGAGCTGCTCGCGCGCTACCCCGAGGGTTACCGCTACCTGGCATACCTGCAGGTCCAGGCGGGATATCCGGTGAAGCCCGACATGCCGGGCCTGCGTGGCCCGGAGGTTGAGGCGCTCTACGCGCGCGGCGCCGCCTGGCTCGCCGGCGAGGATGTCGCCCGGTAGCGCTGGCTGGGCCTGACTCGGCGTAACGACCGTTCCTGAGGGGCACCCGCGCATCCCATCACCCCAGGCCCCAGTCGCGCCCGTCCGCCGGACAGCCGGGATGCTCAACTGTCCCGCTGATGGTCCGGGGCTGCACGGTCGGCGTCGGCGACGGGGGCATCATCCTTCCCGCATTCCACCAGCCCGCCGGTCATTCCCCACCTGCAACAGAGGGTTAATGAGTGCGAACATCCGCGCCTCATGGGTGGTGAGGTCCAGTTCCTTGGTCATCACCTTGATGACCGTCAGCGCGGGTCCGAACAGAGCTCCGCCCGGCGCTGGCAGCAGGCCGTATCCGGTCACCTTCGGGGCTAGGCCGAACCGGGGGTGCCCGGTACGGATCAGCCTCCGGCTCCCGGCCACGGCCTCCGCTGACAGGCCAATCACCCAGAACACCGACATTTCACTCAGGTTGAGCGCGCTGGACTAGGCCGACGTCGAAGGTCGTCCGCCGCTTACATCGCGGCTCCGTGACGGGTTGCCAGTTCCGCGGGATCAGGGCGCAGTGCAGGCAGCCCAGGGCCGGCGCACGTTCGGCTTCCCGATCACGGCGCCGAATTCTGGCATGCGGTCGATCGGGCCATGCCGGGCTGGGAAGCTCGCCGCGGCCGCCTCAAGCGGGCCGGCCCCGACCTCTGGCTGCCACCCGGCTGAGACCGGCGTCGAGTGCGGCCGTAACGAGGGGTCATCCGCGGAGCACGGGGGCGGGCAGGAGCGGGCGTCGTAGTCGGCGCGGGCCGACTCGACCTCGGCGCTGTGCTGGATCGCCCAGCCGACTAGCTGCCCGATCGTGTCATGCAAGGTCAGGCCGAGCGGGGTTAGCTCGTAGTCCACACGGGGCGGAACGGCGGCGTGCACGGTCCTGGTGACCACGCCGTCCCGCTCGAGACCACGCAGCGTCACGGTAAGCATCCGGCCGGTTATGCCGTCGATGCCCCGGTGCAGCTCGGTGAAGCGGCGCGGGCCCTCGCCCAGCCGGTCGACGACGTAGATTGCCCACTTGTCGCCGATTCGCTCCAGGATCGTGCGGACCCTGCAGGTCGTCGACGGCCTGGCCACGGGACCCGATTCCCCCGGCTCGATGCCTGTTGCCGTCATGCACCCCAGGGTACGCGGCTGGCCGGCCCTGAAGACAGTGGTTGACAGTTCAACAATCCATGGTTACTATCAGGAACTAACGCACTAGCACATACTAACTTCCTGGAGGCATCATGACGGAGATCCCCGGCTACGTCGCCGGCACCTGGGCCATCGACCCGGTCCACTCCGAGGTCAGCTTTACCATCCGCCACATGGCGGTGAGCAAGGTCAGGGGGCGCTTCGACAAGTTCGAGGGCACCTTCGTGACCGCTGAGGACCCGCTGGCCTCCACCGTCAGCGTCACGGTCGACGCGTCCTCGATCAACACCAACCAGGAGCAGCGCGATGCCCACATCAAGAGCGCTGACTTCTTTGAGGTTGAGGCCCACCCCACCCTGACCTTCACCTCCACCGGCATAAAGGACAACGGTGGCGAGTTCGACCTCGCGGGTGACCTCACGATCAGGGGCACCACCAAGCCGGTCGTCTTCAAGCTCGAGGTCATCGGGTTCGGCCCGGACGCCTACGGCGGTACCCGCGCGGGCTTCTCGGCCACCACCGAGATCAACCGGCACGACTTCGGCGTTAGCTTCAACGCCCCGATCCCCGGCCTTCCCGGTGGCGTGATGCTGAGCGACAAGGTCAGCCTGCACCTGGAGATCGAGGCCGTCCTGCAGGCCTAGTCCGGCCATGCTCGCCCGCAGCGAACCCGCGGCGGAAAGGCGCACCAAGAAGGAGGCGCGGCGCCCCGGCTATCCGGGGACGCCGCGCCTTTCTGTTACCGGCCGTCGGCCTCCGCGTCCGGGTGCTTGCGTAGATAGTCCAGGTACAGGGGGCGCAGTGCGTCCGCTTCCGTGCCCCGCCCCGAGTCCAGCAGGTCGGACAGCAGCGCGGATACCTTCACCAGGTCCCTGCTGGCCTCTTCCGGGTCGCCCTCGACCGCGGCCGCGGCGGGCAGCGCCCGCAGCAGTTCCCACAGGAAGCGAACGTCACCATGCCGCAGCGCGCGCGAGGTAGCCAGGTCATGCAGCTCGCGGGAGGAAAGCGAGTCAAGGTCGGTGTCCATGGTGTGACTCTAGACGCCTAGAGGCGCACCGACCGGACGACCGCCGTCACCATCGGCAGGGTGAACTCGCCGCTGGTGGTCTCCGGGCGGTCGGCCAGGAACGACCTGATGCCCGACAGCCGGGCGGAGCGCTCCTCCTCGGGCATGATGAGGACCTGGGAGTGCGTGCCGATGAGGGCGACCAGCGATTCGGCGGTGTAAGGCCATCCGTGGGCGAACTCACCCCGCTCCACCGGCCCGAAGAACGTCGTTCCGAACTGGTACACGCCGAAGTGAGCGGCCTCGGCCCGGCGGCGGGCCAGCGACGGTGACGCCAGGCCGCCGGCGACCGACTGCATCTGGTCGACCCATTCCACCCGGTCGTCGTCGGCGTTCCACATCCCGGCCAGCGGCCCGCCGGGCACAAGTACCCGGGCAATCTCCGGCACCGCCCGGTCCATGTCGAACCAGTGCATCGCCTGCCCGCAGAGCACGGCGTCCACCGAGGCGTCAGGCAGCGGGATCGCCTCGGCGCTGCCATGCAGCGCCGGGATGTCGCAGTAGCGTCGCCGCAGCTCGGCCAGCATGGCCTCATCGGGCTCGACGGCGGTGACGGCGGCGCCGAGCGCGATAAGGACCGCCGTCAGCTTGCCGGTGCCCGCCCCGAGGTCAAGGACGCGCAGCCCGCTCACCGCAGTGCTAGCCGGACCGCCGGCCGAGCCGACGGCGGGCTCGAGCGCCCAGCGTACGGCCTCCTCGGGGTAGTCCGGCCGGTACTCCGCATAGGCCTGCGCGACCGCACCAAACGACGACCCGCGCCTCAGCCTTTCCTGCTCTTCCACGACGAACACTCTACCGAGGGCACTACCCTTACCCTGGTGCAGGCCATCGACACCAGTACACCGACCCTGGCCCGCGCCTACGACTACTTGCTCGGCGGCCGCGCCCATTTCGCCGCCGACCGTAGCCTGGCTGGCCGCGTGCAGGACATGTACCCCCATGCGCGGACCCTGCTCTCCCTTTCCCGAACGTTCCGTGCCTCGGCCGCAGCCAGCCTCGCGGGTGGCGACGTGTCCCAGTTCATTGACGTCGGCTGCGGGCTGCCGACGGCGCCCGCCACCCACCAGTCCGCGCTGAGTGCCCGCCGGGACGCCCGAGTGGTCTACGTCGACCGTGACCCGGCGGTCGTCTCGCACGTGGCCGCGCTGCTGCCACCGGTCAGGCCGCCGGCCCAGGTGCGGGTCATCGAGGGGGACCTGGCTGAGCCGGAGGCGCTGCTCTGGTCGCTGCGGGCCGCGCTTGACCTCTCCCGGCCCGCGTGCCTGGTGCTCGGCCTGGTCTTGCAGGTCCTTGACCTCGGCACCGCACGGGCGGTCGTCGGGGTGCTCACCCGCGCGCTGGCGCCGGGTAGCTATGTCATCGTGACCTGTGGCGCGGGCGACGCGGGGCGGCTTCCCGACGCGGTGTCTGGGGCGGGGCTGACGCGCACCGACGTGGAGTCGTTCCTGGCCGGGCTCGAGCTACAGGAACCGGGAGTGCGGCTGGAGCCTGCCGAGAGCGGCTCGGCGGAGCCAGGGCTGCTGCTGTGCGCCGTCGGGCGAAAGCCGTGACGCCGTCGGAGATCGCCCCGGGCGTCTACGTCACGATCAGCCCGACCTACCTGACGACGAGCACGATCGTCGAGGGCGCCGACGGCGGCTGCCTGCTGATCGACCCGGCGCTTACGCCACAGGAACTGCTCATCCTGGGGGAGTGGCTTGCCTCCCGCGGCCTGCGCCCGGTAGCCGGCTGGGCGACCCACGCGCACTGGGACCACGTGCTCTGGGCCGACTGCCTCGGCCAGGGCGTGCCCAGGTACGCGACGACGGGCACGGTCGCGGCCTGCGCGCGCGACCGGCCGGTGATGATCGCCGAGATGTCGGCCGAGGCGCCCGGCCACGACCTGGGGCTGTTCGGCCTGGTCGAGGCGGCTCCGGACAACGGCCTGATCCCCTGGGGCGGGCCGCCCGCGCTGGTCGTCGCGCACGACGGGCACTCGCCTGGCCACGGCGCGGTCCTGCTGCCGCAAGCCGGCGTCCTTGTGGCCGGGGACATGCTGTCCGACGTGGAGATCCCGCTGCTTGACCCGTTGGGTGAGGACCCGTTCGGGCAGTACCGCGCGGGACTGGCGCGGCTGGCGGCACTGCCGGGCGTGCGCTGCGTCGTGCCAGGCCACGGCCACGTCGGCGACGAGGCGGAGCTCCGCGCGCGGGTCGCCGCTGACTTCCGCTACCTCGATGCCGTCGAGGTCGGTGGTGAGGCGGCCGCGGGCGTTGATCACCGGCTCTGCGATCCGGGGGCGGGCTGGCTCGAGGCCGAGCACGCCAGCCAGCTGCAGATCGCTCGCCAGGACTGAGGGATCTCGGGCCGGTGGCACTGGCGAGCAGCGCCACCGGCCCGAGATCTCTACCTGGCCGGCTCCAGGACGAAGACCGGGATCAGGCGGTCGGTCTTCAGCTGGTACTCGGCGTACGGCGGATAGGCCGCGACCGAGCGCTCCCACCAGGCCGCTCGCTCCTCGCCGCTGACCTCGCGCGCGACCATCTCCCACTTGTCCCCGCCGTCCTGGACCTCGACGACGGGGTTGACCCGCAGGTTGCTGACCCACAACGGGTCCTGGGGAGCACCGCCCTTGGAGCCGACGGCAGCGTACCTGCCGTCGTGCTCCACCCGCATCAGCGGCGTCTTGCGCACCTTTCCTGTCTTCGCCCCCAGGTTGGTGACGATGACCACGGGAAGGCCGGTTTCACGCAGGGTCGTGCCGTGCGTGCCGCCGGACCCCTCGTACTCCTTGACCTGGTCGCGGACCCACTGCTGCGGACTCGGCTCGTACTGTCCTTCGATTGGCATGACCCTACATAACACCAGCCTCGGCCGGCGGATTCCGCGCGGGGCGGACGGCGGCCGTCGCGTCGCGCGCTGGATGCGCTGACGGCGAGACGGCTCCGCGGCGCCGCGTGCTATCAAGTTCACGTCATTGTGTCTTTCGTGGTTGATTGCTCAGGACTGCGAAACGGGCAGTCAGCGGGTCATGCCGCTGAAGACCGCGTCGGGCGTGGGCCGCGGGCGCGCGTTGGCCGCCGTGGGCAACGGCTCGCGCGGCGCGGCCGGCCCGCCCTGCTCTGGCACCGACTTCGCCGCCGTTGCCGCGTCGATCTTGGCCTTCGCGTCTGGCTTCTTGTCGGCCTTCTTGGCCGACCTTGAGGCCCTTGACTTGGCCGAGCCCGAAGTGCTCGCCTTGGTGCCGGTGGCCTTGCCTGACGTGCTCTTGCCCGCGCCGCTGGCGGACTTGGACGCCCGCGCCTGGCTGCCCGAGCCCGCCTTGCCTGCTGAGCCAGACTTGCCCGCGCTGGCCTTGGTATCAGCACCCCCCTTGCTGGTGGACGCGGCTGTCCGCGTGCCACCTGAGGAGCTCTTCGACGCCGCGGACTTGGCCGCCGACGCCTTGCTCGTGCTCGCCTTGGCCGTGCTGGCCTTGGACGTAGCGGCCTTGGCCGTGCTGGCCTTGGCCGTGCTCGACTTGGCCGTGCTCGACTTGGCCGTACTGGCCCGGCCGGTGGCGGTCTTGCCGCTGGCGGTGCGGGTGCCGGCGGTCCTGGTGCCCGTGGTCCCGCCCGTGCGGGACCCCGTGGACGCACGAGTTCCGGTGGAGCGGGCCGTCGCGCCCGTCGCTGGACGGCTGGCCCGCGTGGTCCTTGACGCGGGCGCCGCCTTGGCGGCGGACGAGGTGGCGGTGGACATGGCCTTGGCCGCGTCGGTCAGCGACTTGACGGCTGACTCCATCGCCTTGGTGGCGGTGCTGATCGACTGCAGGGCAGTCGTCATCGTCTTAGCCGACGTGGTGGCCTTGCTGGCGGCCGAGTTCAGCTTCGTGGCCGCCGACGTCACCTTGGTCGCGGCCGCGGAAACGGCGCGCGGCGTGGTGCCTGACGTGGCCGTCCCCCGGCTCGCGGTGGTCCGGCCGCTGCTCGTGCGGCTGCTGGCTGAGCGACCCGTGGCTGAGCGACCAGCGGTTGAGCGACCAGCGGTTGAGCGGCTGGTGCTCGAGCGGCCCGTTGTTGAGCGGCTGCTGGCTGAGCGGGCCGTGGTTGAGCGACCAGCGGTAGAGCGGCTGCCGCTGGTGCGGCTGCTGCTCGGCCGGCTAGTGCTTGTCCGGCTGCTTGACGTGCGGCCTGAGGACGCCTTGGTCCCGTTGGCTGACGTCCCAGTGGCCGAGCTCCTGGCGCTCGACTTGGCTGAGCTCGACTTAGCGGCGCTCCCGTTGGCCGTGGACGACCTCGTGGTGGCGCGCTTCGCGGTGGCAGGTGGCACTGATCTATCCCCCCGATCTTGACCAGATACGGGAAGTCTCATTCCACACGCTGGGAGTTTTACACATCGTTGTCGATAGGTAGCGTGCTGTAATATCGCCCTGTGGACCTGCGGAGGTGCCCTGGGCCAGGCCAGCTGAGGCCTGCCCAGCTGGCTATCAGACCTCAAGCGGCGCTAGGGATTCCTAGCCGCCGCCGCTCCGACCACTCTGGTCGGGATGACAGGATTTGAACCTGCGACCCCTTGACCCCCAGTCAAGTGCGCTACCAATCTGCGCCACATCCCGATGCCACCGGAGACCCGCTAGCACGCTTACTGTAGCGCATCGCGGGCACCGTGACGAAACAACTTCGTCAGCTCCGGCGCGCAACCGCTCAGTCGTCGCAGGCGTTCTAGTAACTAGCGGAAGCACGGGTGGGGAGGGCAGGCATGGCCCCTTACGGGCACCGGGACACATACGATCCGGGCGAGGCGGAGTCGACCGAGCCGCTGCCCGTCATCGGCGTCGATGACGAGGCCGATCGCGAGCAGGAAGGCTGGGCGGGCGAGCCGCCGGGTAAGCCGCCGCGCCATCCGATGCGCACGTTCCTCTACCGGGCCACGCTCACGATCACCTCGATCGTCGCCTGCGTGCTGCTCGCCTTCGCGCTGCTGCTCGCGCTGACGCCATCGGCCGGGCAGGCCACCGCGCGGGCCGCGCGACTGGCGCGCGCCCATCACATCGCCTACCCGGGGCCGCCGGTGCCCGCGAACTTCTCCCGGCCCCTGATCGCCACCGAGGACCACCGGTTCTACTCCCGGGCGGAGGTGGGCGGCCTCGATGTCCTGGCGCTCGGCCGGGCGATCAGGAGCGTGGCCACCGGCGGTCCGGCCCAGGGCGGCGCCACCATCGATGTCCAGCTGGCCAAGCTGCTGTACGTGGGGGCCGACTCGCCCCGGCACGGCACCGTGAAGGGCGACCTGGTCGAGGTCGCGCTGGCCGTCAAGCTCTCGGCCATGTACGGCAGGCCGCAGATCCTGCGGCTGTACGCCGAGTCGGCGTACTACGGCAACGGCTACTACGGCCTGCAGGCCGCCAGTTGCGGCTACTTTGGCCACCCGCCGCAGGACCTGACGGTGAATCAGGGCGCGATGCTGGCCGGCGTGGTCAACGCGCCCGACTTCGATGACCCCATCACCCACCCGGCGCAGGCAAGTACCCGCCTCGCGCACGTCATCGGCCGGATGGTCGCCGTCGGGTACCTCACCGCCCAGCAAGGACAGCAGGCGCTGAGCGCCTCGCTCCGGCTCACGCCGGGCCACAGTCCGGACTGCTAGTTACAGTTACTAGTAGAGGCTCTCTGGCTGGAGCTGCTCGATCGCCTCGGCCGACGGCTGGACCTGCTTGAAGACGAACGTCCGGTAGGCCCAGAGGCGGAACACGGTCGCGATGCCGATGCCGAAGACCGTCGCGACGTTGTAGGACAGGCCGTCCTTGTACCCAAGGCCGTAGGTCACGACCGCCTGCAGGCCCAGCTGGATTCCAAGCCCGAGAAGGCACCACAGCAGGAACTGGGCGCTCTCCCCGATGAACTCCCTGCCGTGGCTCCGGCGGTCCCGGTACGTCCAGTGGCGGTTCCCGAAGAACGTGACAACCATTCCGCCCGCGATGCCAATGGCCTCAGCGGTCAGCGCGCCCATCCCAACCTTGAAGTGGAGCGTGTCCTGCACGAGGAACTGGACCAGCGCGCCCGACGCGCCGACGATCCCGAACTTAGCTACCTCGTGGACAAGATGGCGAAAACGGCCGTATAGATCCTTGAGCCTCAACTGCTTCGTGTCCTCTCGCGTGGTGCTCCAGACATGCCCAGCACCCCAGGTGACATGGGCCGAACTCTACCCTCGGGGACTGCGGACTACCCACCGAATCAGTAAATTGTTCGGAAACCGTCAGGTATTCTCCATCGGGTGCCTGAGGTTCTGGTTCGCGCTCGCGGCCTTACGAAGCGGTTCGGGGGCTTCACCGCGGTTGACGGGATCGACTTCGAGCTCTTCCAGGGCGAGGCCTTCGGCTTCCTCGGCCCCAACGGCGCGGGCAAGTCATCCACAATGCGGATGATTAGCTGCGTGTCACCGCCCACGGGAGGCGAGCTTACCATCCTCGGCTGGGACCCACGGCGCGAAGGCCCAAGGATCCGGGCACGGCTCGGCGTTGTCCCGCAAGACGACACCCTTGACGTCGAGCTCACGGTGCGGGAGAACCTGCTGGTGTACGGGCGCTACTTCGGCCTGTCCCGCGCGGTCATCCGGGAGCGCACCGCGGGCCTGCTGGACTTCGTGCAGCTCGCCGACCGCGCCGATGACATGGTCGAGCCGCTTTCTGGCGGCATGAAGCGGCGGCTGACGATCGCCCGCTCGCTCATCAACGACCCGGAGATCCTCATCCTCGACGAGCCCACCACCGGCCTGGACCCGCAGGCCAGGCACGTCGTGTGGGACCGGCTGTTCCGCCTCAAGCAGCAGGGCGTCACGCTGATCCTGACCACGCACTACATGGACGAGGCCGAGCAGCTGTGCGACCGCATCGTTGTCATGGACCACGCGCGGATCGCCGCCGAGGGCACCCCGCGCGAGCTGCTCGCCCGCTACACCACTCCCGAGGTGCTTGAGCTGCGCTTCCCGCCCGACGCCCACGAGCAGGCGGGCAAGAAGCTCCAGGACCTCGACGCGCAGCGGACCGAGCTGCTGGCCGACCGGATCTTGATGTACGTGCCTGACGGTGACGCGGCGCTGGCGGCGGTGCTCGGGCGTGGTCTTGCGCCGCTGACCACGCTGATCAGGCGCTCCACGCTGGAGGACGTCTTCCTGCGGCTGACGGGCCGAAGCCTTGAAGACTGAGCGGAGCCCCGAGGACAGATGGGCCTGAGGTTCACCGCAGGGACCGCCGGGCGGGCACGGCTCACCGGACGGGCGGGGCTTGCCTGGCGGGCACGGCTCGGCTGGGAGGGACGGCTTGCCTGGCGCGCGCTGCAGGTGTGGTTCACGGTCTACCGGCGGACCTGGCGCTCGTCGGTCTTCTCCAGCGTCCTCGGCCCGCTGCTCTACCTCGGCGCCATGGGCTTCGGCCTGGGATCGCTGGTGGACAGGAACGGCACCGCCAGCCTTGGCGGCCTGTCCTACCTGGTGTTCGTCGCGCCCGCGATCCTGGCCGTCCAGGCCATGCAGACGGCGATGGCCGAGGCGACGTTCCCGGTCTACGGCGCGGTGAAGTGGAACCACATCTACACCGTCGCCCAGGCGACACCGCTGCGCCCGGCCGACATCTACCGCGGGCACCTGCTGTTCATCGCGGTCCGGCTGGCGATGAACTCGGCGATCTTCCTCGCCGTCGCCGCGGCATTCGGCTCGATAAGGTCGCCGTGGGCGGTCGCCGCGCTGCCCGCCGCGGTCGCCTGCGGCCTGGCGTTCGCCGCGCCGGTCGCCGCGTGGTCCATCACGGTGAAGAAGGACACCTACTTCAACTACGCGTTCCGCTTCGGCATGACCCCGCTGATGCTGTTCTCAGGGACGTTCTTCCCGCTGTCCCGGCTGCCCGGCTGGATCAGGCCGCTGGCCTACGTGACGCCACTGTGGCACGGCGTGGCGCTGTGCCGCGCGCTGACGCTCGGCCGCCCCAGCGCGGGCAGCGTTGTCATCCACCTGGGGTACCTGCTGGTCCTCGCCTGGATCGGCCTGCAGGCGGGCGAGCGCACCTACGCCAGGCGGCTGTATGTCTAGCGGGCGGCCCGCTCAGCCCGGCGGCGCCATGCCTGGCGGCGGGCCCGCGCGCCGCGGCCCGGTGCTGCGGGTGCTTCCGCCGGCCGGCTGGGCGCGCCGGGCGGCCCGGGCGGCGGGCGGCGTCGCGGGCGGAACCAGCAGCGTCCACCTGCTGGAGCGGAACCTGCGGGCCTACGGCCATTCCTGGCTGCTGATCGTCTCAGGGATCGGCGAGCCGCTGTTCTACCTGCTGTCGCTGGGCGTGGGCCTGGGGCCGCTCGTCGGCCAGGTGACCGGGCCAGCCGGGACGCCGGTGCCCTACCCGGAGTTCGTCGCGCCCGGGCTGCTCGCGGTGTCGGCGATGAACGGCGCCATCTACGACTCGACGTTCAACGTGTTCTTCAAGATCAAGTACGTCCGGCTGTACGAGGCGATGCTCGCCACCCCGATGCGCCCGCAGGGGATCGCGCTGGGCGAGATCACCTGGGCGCTGGCGCGCGGCGGCCTGTACTCGGTCGCGTTCACCTCGGTGATGGCGGCGCTCGGCCTGGTCTCCTCGCCGTGGGCGCTGCTCGCCGTGCCGGTGGCGCTGCTGGTGGGGTTCGCGTTCGCGGGGGCCGGCATGGCCTGCACCACGTTCATGCGCAGCTGGCAGGACTTCGACTACGTGCTGCTCGCCTCGCTGCCGCTGTTCCTGTTCAGCGCGACCTTCTACCCGCTGTCGGTCTACCCCCGGCCACTGGCGGTCATCATCGAGTGGACCCCGCTGTACCAGGGGGTGGCCCTGCTGCGCGACCTGGTGCTCGGCGCGGTAGGCCCCGGGCTGCTCTGGCGGGCGGGCTACCTGGCCGTCCTGGGGCTGGCGGGCCTGGTGGTGTCCGGCCGCCGGATCAGCCGCCTCTTGCTGCGGTAAGCGGTAGATTGCTTGCGATGCTGGAAGAGCGCCACGACTCCGGGCCATCCGACGCCCGCCCCGACCCAAGGTCGTCCCCCCAGGACATAGCGGCCAGTGCCGCGGTGGACGAGGCGGCCGCCGCCACGAACGCCGGCGAAACGGGCCTCGCCGCGACCGCGCCATGGTCAGCGTGGCGGGACCGGCCGACCTGGCTGATCGCGGTCGCGGTGCTCGGCGCGTACCTGGTCATCTCGCTGTACCGGCTGTGGACGCTGACCCCCACCTCGTGGGACCTGGGCATCTTCACCGAGTACGTGAAGGACTACGCCCACCTGCAGGCGCCGATCGTGGACGTCCGCGGCCCCGGCTTTGACCTGCTCGGCGACCACTTCCAGGTGATCGTCGCGCTGATCGCGCCGTTCTTCCGGCTGTTTCCCTCGCCTGCCACGCTGCTTATCGCGCAGGCGGTGCTGACCGCGGTGTCGGTCTTCCCGGTGGTGCAGGCCGGGTCGGCGCTGCTTGGGCGGGGTGCCGGGCGGGCGATCGGGTTCGCTTACGGCTTCTCCTGGGGCCTGCAGCAGATGATCGACTTCGACTTCCACGAGATCGCGTTCGCCGTCCCGCTGCTGGCGTTCTGCCTGTCGGCCCTGCTGCGCGGCCGGGCCCGGGCGGCCCTGTGGTGGGCGCTGCCGCTGGTGCTCGTCAAGGAGGACCAGGGATTCACCGTCGCGGCGATCGGCGTGGTGATGTGGCTGGCCGGGGTGCGAGCTACCCGCGGGGCACCCGGGGGCGCCCTGTCGCGCATCGCCGGCGACGCGTTCGGCGGCGCGTTCCTTTTCTGCTGGGGGCTGGCCTGGTCGCTGCTGGAGATCACGGTGATCATCCCGCACTTCAGCCCGACCCATCACTACCTGTACTGGAACCTGGGCGGGGTCGTGGGCGGCGGCCCGGCGTTCTCGTCCGTCGGGCTGCTGCAGCAGGTGGGGCACGCCTACCCGGTCAAGCTGCAGACGCTGGCCCTGCTGCTGCTGCCGACCGCCTTCATCGCGCTCGGCTCCCCGGTGGCGGCGATCGTCGTGCCGTCGCTGCTGCTGCGCTTCATCGCGACCAACAGCAGCTACTGGGGCACGCTGTATCACTACAACGCCACCGCCATGCCGATCTTGTTCCTCGCGGCGATCGAGGCGATGAGCCGGTGGCGCGAGGCCAGCGCGGTGGGTGGCGCCGGGGGCGGGACCGTTCGGGAAAAATGGGAGATCGTCAAGGGCGGTGCGGCCCGGCACGGCGCGGCGATGATGCTCGCGATCTCGGTCCCGCTGGCCTTCCAGTTCCCGCTGTCGGACTTGTGGAACGGGCAGACGTACGAGATCAGCCCGGGCGTGGCGGCCGACCAGGCGGCGATGGCCGTGGTGCCGTCGGGGGCCACGGTGACGGCCACGCTGACGCTGCTCGCCCCGCTTGGCGCCCGCTGCGACACGTTCTGGATCGGCAACAGCGGCAACCCGGCCACCCAGTACATCGTGTTCGACAATCCCAACAGCGGCTACTCCCCGGCGATAACCAACGTGCCCCAGTTCATCGCGCAGCTCTACCCCCACGCCGACTACCAGCAGGTGTTCTTCGAGGACGGCGTCTACGTCTTCAAGCGCGGCTGACTCGGCCAATCAGGCCACGCGAATCGGCCCAGAGCGCTACGATTCCCCGGCATCCCACCAAGGCGCGCCCGGCGTGCCTGAAAGCAGGAGGAACCTGGCGTGCCGCTGTTCCGCAAGAAGGACCCTGTCCCGCCGCCGGCCACCGCCGCCGCGCCGCCGCCGTCGGTTCCTGTCCTGAAGTGCCGCGGCGACGAGCGCGCCCTGGAATTCGAGGAACAGCTGGCGCGGGGGCGGTGGCAGGAATTCCACGACTTCCTCCAGGAGACGGACAACTGGGGCATCCGCAGCTTCTACGTGAGCGAGCTGTCGACTATCCCCGGGCGGCCGCAGTGGCTCGACGAGTGGGTGGCGGCCAGGCCGCAGTCGGCCCTGCCGCTGCTGTTCCGCGGCGTGCACAGCAAGAACTGGGCCTGGGAGGCGCGGGGCGGCGGCCGCGCGAAGACGGTGAAGAAGGACGCCTGGCCGCTATTTCACGCGCGCCTGGTCGAGGCCGACCGGGATCTCGCGGCGGCCGCGGCGCTCGATGAGCTGGATCCGACCGCGTGGGCGGCGTCCGTGATCGTGGGGATGGGCCTGTCGCTGGGGCAGCCGGAGCTGCGGCGCCGGTTCGACGAGGCGCACCGCAGGGATCCGCTCAACGGCGCGGCCTGCGTCAACATGATCCAGGCGACGTCGCGCAAGTGGGGCGGGTCGAACGAGGCCATGCTCGAGTTCGCCCGCTGGGCCGCGGGCCAGGCGCCGGACGGGCACAGCGTGCACAAGGTCGTGGCGCTGGCCCACATTGAGATGTGGCTGGACGCACCCAAGGGCGAGCCGCAGCGAGGCTACTTCCGGTCGCCGGCGGTGATGCAGGAGGTCATGGACGTGGCCAGGCGCAGCATCCTGTCACCGAACTACGCCCCTGAGGGCATCGCGCTGTCCTGGGCGGACCGCAACGTCTTCGCCTTCTGCTTCCGGCTGATGCGCGAGTACGCGGCGCAGCTTGAGCAGATGCGGCTGATCGGGCCGCACGTCGTCGCGTTCCCCTGGGTCTACCAGGGCACGGCCGGGCAGAAGTACGAGGAGCACAGGCAGCACGCGTTCAAGCAGCTGTACGCCGTGGCCGCACCGCCCTGGGAGGCGTTCCTTGCCTCGGCGGGCTGGGCGCAGCCGCCAGCGGCAGGGGCGGACCAGGCCCAGTGACCGGGCGGGACGCCGTGAGCCAGCGGTCGAGCAGGGACTGGCAGTGATCCCGGTCGTTGAGCAGGGCGCCGTGGACGGCGTTCCCGTGCTGCGAACCGGCGGGGTGGCCGGGCGGCACGCGGCCGGGCTGATGTTCCGGGTGGGGCAGTTCGACGAGGCGCTGCCCGACCGGGGCGTCACGCACATGGTGGAGCACCTGACGCTCGGCGGCCACCACGAGGCCACGTACCACTTCAACGCCTCCGTCGAGGGCCGCTACACGCAGTACGTCGCCGAGAGCGCCGATCCGGCCGACATCGCCACCTACCTGCGGGCGGTGTGCGCCGGGCTGGCCGCCGATCACGGCCAGGTCCTGGAGCGGGAGCGGCGCGTCCTGCGGACCGAGGCGGCCAGCCGCGGCGGGACCGGCGTCCTGGGCCGCTGCCTGGTCGAGCGGTACGGTGCGCGCGGTCCCGGCCTGCTGAACTACGACGAGTTCGGCCTGGAGCGGCTGGGCTGGGCCGACGTGGCCGCCTGGCGGGCACGCTGGTTCACCTCGGGCAACGCGGCGCTGTGGGTCGCGGGCGACCTGCCGGACGGGCTTGAGCTGTCACTGGCCCGCGGCTACGCCCAGCCGTCGCCCGACCTGGCGCCGCAGCCGCTCGCGCTGCCGGCCTACGTGACCGGGGCCAAGGGCGGGATCGCCGCGGCCCTCGTCAGCGACAGGTCGTTCGCCGCGCACGCGGCCCTGGACATCCTGCAGCGCAGGCTCACCCAGGCCCTGCGGCACGACCACGGCCTCACCTACGACGTGGGACTGGACGTCCAGGAAGTGGACTCCGGTCACCTGCACGCCTGGCTCACCGCCGACGCGCTGCCCGAGCAGGTCCCGATGGCCGCGCACGTGCTGCTGTCGACGTTCGAGACCCTGGCCACGGCCGGCCCGCGTGAGGCGGAGCTCGCGGCCTACCGCCGCCGCGTCGCCGACGGGCTCGCGTCGCCCGCGGGCCCGGCCGGGCTGCTGCAGCGCCATGCCCGGGCCGTGCTCAACGGGAAGCCGCCCCGGTCGGCGGCCGACTCGATCAGGCTGGCCGCCGAGGTAAGCCCGCAGGACGTCGCCAAGGCCACCCAGGCGCTGCGGGAGTCCATGCTCGTCGCGGCGCCCTACGACGTGCCCGCCGTCCAGGGCCGGATGGGCCGGGTGCCGTCCTTCTCGGCCACGGCCATCGGCGGCGGTAAGGCGCACAAGCCCGCCACCGGCGACTGGCCCACCCTCACCGTCTCCGATGAGGGAGTCATGCTCACCCGGGCGGCCGACGAGCACGTGACGGTCCGCTACGCGACCGCCGCCGCGCTGCTGCGCTGGAACGACGGCAAGCAGTCGCTGATCGGCGGCGACGGCTTCAGCGTCACCCTCGACCCGGCCCAGTGGAAGAACGGCGCCGCGGTCGTGTCCGCGATCGCGGCCCGCCTCCCCGGCGCCCTGGCCGTTCCGATCGACCGGCCCGGCCCGGCCACGGCGGCGCCGCGCCCGGCCGAGCCCCCCGCCGCCGGGCCGGCCACCGAACGGCGGGCGTCCGGGCCCGCGGCCCGGCTGGCCCGGATCGTCAGGAACCGGACCTTCCTCGCCGCCAGCATCGCCATCTTGTTCCTTGGCGGCATCGCCTGGACCGCCTCAAGCGGGTCGGCCAGCGCGCTGTCCCCGGTGGCGCTGGGCGCGATAGTCCTCGCCCGCGTGCTGCTGATCAGCCGCAGGCGCCGCCGCTGACGGGCGGCGGGGGACATGATCTACTACCGGGTAACAATGAGGGTCAACGAAGGAGAAGCCACATGCCGCAGCGAATCGCTATCGTGACCGGGGCCGCCCGGGGCATCGGCGCCGCCACCGCCAAGCGCCTGGCCGCCGACGGGATGGCCGTCGCGGTGCTTGACCTGGACGAGGCGGCCTGCGCGGGCACCGTGTCCGAGATCGAGGGCGCTGGCGGCAAGGCGATCGCGGTCGGCGCGGACGTCAGCGACGCCGACCAGGTGAAGGCCGCGGTCGACAAGGTCGTCGCCGAGCTTGGCGAGCCGACCGTGCTGGTCAACAACGCCGGGGTGACCCGCGACAACCTGCTTTTCAAGATGACCGAGGGCGACTGGGACACGGTCATGGGCGTGCACCTGAAGGGCGCGTTCCTGATGACCCGGGCCGTCCAGGGCTACATGGTGAGCGCCAAGTGGGGCCGGATCGTGAACCTGTCGTCGACGTCGGCGGTGGGCAACCGGGGCCAGGTCAACTACTCCGCGGCCAAGGCGGGCATGCAGGGCTACACCAAGACCCTCGCCCTCGAGCTGGGCAAGTTCGGCATCACCGCCAACGCCGTCGCTCCGGGCTTCGTCGCCACCGAGATGACCGCGCAGACCGCCACCCGGCTGGGCCTGTCGTTCGATGACTTCAAGGCGGCCAGCGCCAAGGCCATCGCGGTTGGCCGGGTTGGCGAGCCCGCCGACATCGCGGCCGTCGTCTCGTTCTTCGCCCGCGAGGAGGCGGGCTACGTCTCCGGGCAGGTCCTGTACGCGGCGGGCGGCCCAGTGAGCTAGCGGCTAGTGCCGGGCCGGGAAACCCTGCACAATAGGGGCTGTGCTCAATGAAGAGGCCACAGCCGGTCACGCTGATCTTGAGGCGGAGCTCCGCGAGCGCGTGCGCGCGTTCCTCGCGGAGCACCCGCCAGCCCAGGTTTCCCGCCAGGACTTCCTGAACGCCCGCTTCGACGCCGGCCTCGGGTACGTCCACTACCCCCAGGGTCACGGTGGCCTCGGCCTGCCGCGCACGCTGCAGCCCGTCATCGAGGCGGAGCTCGCCGCGGCCGGCGCGCCCGACATCGATGGCAGGGTCAACGTCATCGGCCTCGGCATGGCCGCGCCGACCCTCATCGCCTGCGCGTCGCCGCAGCAGCAGGCCAGGTGGCTGCGGCCGCTGTGGACCTGCGAGGAGATCTGGTGCCAGCTGTTCAGCGAGCCGGGCGCGGGCAGCGACCTGGCGAACCTGGCCACTCGCGCCGTCCGCGACGGCGATGACTGGGTGGTCAGCGGGCAGAAGGTCTGGACGTCGCTCGCGCACCGGGCCAAGTGGGGGCTGCTGCTGGCACGGACCGACCCGGACCTGCCCAAGCACCGGGGCCTTACCTACTTCGTCATCGACATGCAGGCCCCCGGGGTGGAGGTCCGCCCGCTGCGCCAGGCGACCGGCGAGGCGGAGTTCAACGAGGTCTTCTTCACCGAGGCCCGGGTGCCCGACGCCAACCGCATCGCGGGCGTCGGCGACGGCTGGAAGGTCGCCAACGCGACCTTGATGAACGAGCGGGTGGCCATCGGCAGCTCCCGCGCGGTGGCCAGGGAGGAAGGCACGATCGCGTTCGCCGCCACCGCCTGGCGCCAGCACCCGCAGCGCCGCACCCCCGAGCTGCAGCAGCGGCTGCTGGCCCTGTGGGCACGGGCGGAGGTCTCCCGGCTGGCGGCCGAGCGGCTGCGCCAGCAGCTCGCGGCGGGCGAGCCCGGTCCCGAGGGATCGGCGTCCAAGCTCGTGTTCGCGCTGCTGAACCAGGACATCTCCGGCTGGGAGGTCGACTTCGACGGGGCCGAGGGGCTGCGCTACGACGACTGGACGATGCGCAGGGACTCCTCCAGTGACTACGCCCGCGGGCCGGGCTTCAGGTACCTGCGCACCCGGGGCAACTCCATCGAGGGCGGCACGTCGGAGATCTTGCGCAACATCATCGCCGAGCGCGTGCTTGGCCTGCCGCCCGAGCCGCGCGCCGACAAGGACATCGCCTGGAAGGACCTGCCCCGGTGACGACCGTCTCCGTAGACCTCTTGTACAGCGATACAGAACGCTCCCTCGCCGCTGCCCTTGACGACATCCTCGCGGCCAGGTCGGGGCCGGCCGGCGTGATCGCGCGCACCGAGCAGCCCGAGACCTACGACATGGCCCTGTGGAAGGCGCTGGCGTCCGACATCGGCGTCGGGGGCCTGCTGGTCGGCGAGGAGCTCGGCGGGGCCGGCGCCTCCTACCGGGAGCTCGCGGCGGCGGCCGAGCGGTTCGGCGCCTACGTCGCCCCCGTGCCCTACCTGGGCAGCGCCGTGGTGGCGACGGCGGCGACGGTGTCCGCGCTGTCTTCCGCCGTCCTGGCCACGGCGGACCCGCAGGCGCCCGCAGCGGGGAGCGCGGCCGCCCGGATGTTCGCCGCCGCGCGGCAGCGGGCCGCCGACGCGGCCGGCGCCGGCTCCAGCGGCGCTGGCGCCGGGACCGCTCACGTCGGGGTGGCGGCCGAGCTGCTGCGCCGACTGGCCGGCGGCGCCGTGACCGCCGCGCTCGCCGTCCCGGTCGACCTGGCTCCCGGTGCGCCGTTCCCTGAGCACGCGCGGCTGTCGGGCACGCAGGCAGGCGACCGCGCGGACGGCACCTTCCGGCTCAGCGGAGCCATCAGGTCCGTCGCCGACGCGCTGCCCGCCGACGTGCTGCTTGTTCCGGCCGAGGGCGTGCCCAACGGCCTCTACCTCGTCGAGGCCACCGCGGCCGGAGTGCACCGCTCGCCCGTGACGTCGCTCGACATGACCAGGCAGCTGTGCGACATCACGCTGGAGGGCGCGCCCGCGCGGCAGGTCGCGGTCGGCGCCGCCGCCGCGGCGGCGGTCGAGGCCGGGCTGGTCGCCGGGACGGTGATCCTGGCCGCCGAGCAGCTCGGGCTCGCCCAGCGCTGCCTGGACATGACGGTCGCCTACGTCAAGGAGCGCCGCCAGTTCGCCCGCCAGGTCGGCTCGTTCCAGGGCCTCAAGCACCGGCTGGCCGACCTGTGGGCCACCATCGCCCAGGCCCGCGCGGCCTCCAGGTACGCGGCCGCCTGCCTGGCGGCGGGCGACCCCGACACGCCGGTCGCGCTGGCGCTGGCCAAGTCCGCCTGCTGCGAGGCCAGCGTGAGCGCCGCTCAGGAGTGCGTGCAGATGCACGGCGGCATCGGCTTCACCTGGGAGCACCCGGCGCACCTGTACCTCAAGCGCGCCAAGGCCGCGTCGGTGACGTTCGGCACTCCAGGAGCGCACCGCGCGGCCCTCGCCGGCCTGGTGAACCTCAAGGCCTAGTCCCTCGTCGCCGGACGGTTTCCGGCCCGCTGTGGCCCGGGCTGGCTCGCCTCGCCTTCGCCTCGGCGGCCTTGCCGCTGGCCCTTGCCTTTGCCTAGTCGCCGGACCGGTCCCGGCTCGTCCTGGACTGGTCCTGGCGGCTGGGGACGGCGTCGTCGGTGGCGGCGCGGCGCTGGGCGGGCGCGGTCCACTGCACGCCTGGCTGCTCAGTTCGCTTATCCATGTCGGTTCTCTCCGGGTTCGGGGTCGGGGTGGCGCCGGCGGGCTGCCGGGGTGCCTGGTGGCGATTATCCGCCCGGGGAGCCGGTACGCGAGGCATATCGTCCCTGGTCACCGCGGTTTCCGGGTGTGGTTCAACGCCAGGGCTCGATGTCGTCTTGGGATCGGCGGGCGCGCCCGCCCCGGTCAGCGTGGCCGCGGCCGGCGTGATCGGTGGCTCTGGCTCCTGCTGGCCGTCCCGCTCGGTGCCCGGCTCGGGGCCGGCCAGCGTCAGCGGGGTCATTGGCGTCACGTCAGCCATGCTGGTACCAGGAACCCCTGGCGTGGTGGCCGTGTACTGGTTGGCCAGCGCCTGGTTGGCGGCCGGCGGCTTGCCTCGGTACTGCAGGCCCTTGCCGGGCCGCCGGGGCGCGACTCCCACCGTCATGATCAGCCAGAAGGCGAGACCCGCGACCGCGACCAGGCAGATAGCCAGCAGGCCCCAGGCGTTCGTATCCATTTTCCCTGCTGCAACGTACATTGCTGATTCCCCAAATCGGCACCATCCGTGACGTAGCCGCTACCCCCTCGTCGCGGTCCAAGCATCGGATGCCGGGCCGACGGGCCGTGCAGGCACCGTCACGGACATGAGATTCCGGGATCAATACGGGCAAAATCCGCGCCCCCGGGCGACTCTCCCACACGCGGCGACACACGGACGAAACATGAATGAGACCGTGGCCAGGCGCGTTACCGCCCGCGTAACAAACGGGAAATGCCTCCGAAACCACTGCATGGGACACATTAATCATTGCATGCAAGCAAGTAGGCGGAGCGGCCGGGTACGTCAGCAAGCCCTTGGGGGGCGACCCTGGCCCCATTAGGCCCCTTCATAGGCAAGCCCTGGAGGAGTGGAAATACTGTGAGTCCGTATCCATCCTGGATGGTCGGAAGTGGTGACAACGCCTGGCAGCTAACTGCGGCAACGCTGGTCGGGCTCATGTCCATCCCGGCCCTGGCCGTGCTCTACGGCGGCCTCGTACAGAAGAAATGGATCATGAACACCATGATGATGGTGTTCTGCACCTTCGCCCTCGTACTGATTACCTGGGTGCTTTGGGCCTACAAGATGGGCTTTGGCACCCCGCTTCTGCACACCTTCATCGGTGACCCGCGCACCATTCTTGGAGCACAGGCCGAGACCGGCCAGGCAAGCATCCCGCTGGTCAACGCGGGCATGCCCAAGTCGCTCGACCCCTCGGGCACCGGCTTCAACCTGCCGGGCGCGTCAGTCGAGTACTTCCAGTTCGTGTTCGCGGCGATCACCCCCATCTTGTTCATCGGCAGCGTCCTTGGCCGCATCAGCTTCAAGGTCTGGATCATCTTCGTCCCGCTGTGGATCACCTTCGCCTACGCCGTCAACGCCTTCCTGCTGTGGGGCGGCGGCTTCTGGGCGCAGAAGGGCGCCCTGGACTTCTCCGGTGGCTACGTCATCCACCTGGCCGCCGGCGTCTCCGGCTTCACCGCCGCCGCCATCGTCGGCCCGCGCCTGAAGAAGGACAGGGAACGGGCGATCCCGAGCAACCTGATGATGGTCGCGGTCGGCGCCGGGATCTTGTGGCTCGGCTGGAACGGCTTCAACGGCGGTGACCCCTACTACGCCTCCACCGACGCCGCCGCCGCCGTGATCAACACCAACCTCGCGACCGCGACCGCGATGCTGGTGTGGATCCTGATGGACTGGCTCTTCTCCAGCGAGAAGAAGCCGACGTTCCTCGGTGGCCTCAACGGCATGATCTGCGGCCTGGTGGGGATCACCCCGGCGGCCGGCTACGTGAACGGCCTCGGCGCGATCATCATCGGCCTGGTCGCCCCCGCGGTCGTCTGGGTCGCCTGGTACACCCTGCCCAAGTACGTCTGGCCGTTCAACAAGGTCGACGACGCGCTCGGCGTCGTCTACACGCACGGCATCGCCGGCCTGCTCGGCGGCCTGCTGGTGGGCCTGCTCGCCGACCCGCACATGATCTTGTACTTCGGAGCGAAGGGCAGCACCACCGGGGCGTTCTCCGGAGCGGGCGGGCTGTGGGGCCACCACTGGCACGAGCTGGTCGTCCAGCTCGGCGCCGCGGCCACGATCATCGTCTGGGACGCGCTCGTCACCGCCGCCATCCTCTACTTCATCAAGTATGTCCTGCGGCTGAAGCTGCGGCTGCCGGATGAGGTGCTTGAGGTCGGCGACGTCGCCATCCACGGGGAGGAGGCGTTCCCCGAGGTGGCGTTCATGTCCTCGGTCGCCGAGGCCGAGTCCTCGCCGTCGGCTGAGCAGTCGCGCAAGAAGTCGGTCTCCGCGTCAGCCGAGGACTGACCACCGCGGCACTAGCCCGATCAGCCGGGCCGCGCACCAAGGCCCTGGTGCGCGGCCCTCGCTGTGCGCGCAGGCCGCGTTGCCGTCGGTGGCCGGGCCCGCCCCCGTCTGGCCCGCCCCCTCGCGCCAGCTTCGCGCAACTTGGCTTACGCTTGGTTTAAGCACGGCTGGAAGGAGCACGGTGAGTCCTGTCGTCACGACTGCGACCCTGGTCACGCAGGACGGTGTTCCGATTGACGCCGTCCACCTGCCTGGCCCCCAGGGCCCGGGCGCGGGCCTCGGGATCGTCATGGCGCACGGGTTCACGCTGTCGTGGCAAAAGCCCATGGTGTGGAAGATCGCCAAGCGCTTCTCCGCCGCCGCCGGGGTAGTGACGTTCGACTTCCGCGGCCACGGCCGGTCCGGCGGGCTGTCCACGCTGGGGGACAAGGAGATCTACGACCTGGACGTGGCCGTCCGCTACGCCCGCCAGCTCGGGTACGAGCGGGTCGCCACGGTGGGCTTCTCCATGGGCGGCTCGGTCGTCTTGCGCCAGGGCGGGCTGCTCGGCGGGGTGGACGCGGTTGTCTCGGTCAGCGGCCCTGGCCACTGGTACTTCCGCGGGACCGAGGCCATGCGCCGGGTGCACTTCGCCGCCGAGCGGCGGCTCGGGCGGCTGCTCACCCGTCATTTCTACGGCACCCGCATCGCCAGCGGCGGCTGGAACCCGCTGCCGCTGCCGCCCGCCGAGGCGGCCGCGGGCATCGCACCGGTCCCCGTGCTCATCGTGCACGGGGACGCGGACCGCTACTTCCCGCCCGAGCACGGGCAGGAGCTGTACGACGGCGCCCGTGAGCCCAAGGAGCTGTGGATGCTCCCCGGCTTCGAGCACGCCGAGCGGGCGACCGACGACGACCTCGCCGACCGCATCGTCGCCTGGATAGCCAAGGCCGTCGCCAACCACGGGGCGGCCGCCGAGCAGCCCGCCGCGGGCTAGCGGCTACCAGCTACCAGCTGACCGGGACGGGCATCCCCTCGGAGTACCCGGAGGCACTCTGGATGCCGACGACGGCGTTGCCGGCGAACGACGGCAGGTCGCGCGCGCCCGCGTAGGTGCAGGAACTGCGCACCCCGGCGACGATCATGTCGAGCAGGTCCTCAACGCCGGGCCGGGCCGGGTCCAGGTACATCCGCGCGGAGGAGATGCCCTCCTCGAACAGCTCCTTGCGTGCCCGCTCGTAGGCCGAGTCGCCGGCCGACCTGAGCCGGACCGCCCGGGCCGAGGCCATCCCGAAGCTCTCCTTGTACAGCCGCCCGTCGGCGTCCCTGAAGGTGTCGCCGGGCGACTCGTAGGTGCCGGCGAACCACGAGCCGATCATCACCGACGACGCCCCCGCGGCCAGCGCGAGCGCCACGTCACGGGGATGCCTGACCCCGCCGTCGGCCCACACGTGCGCCCCGAGCCTGGCCGCCTCCGCGGCGCACTCAAGGACCGCGGAGAACTGCGGGCGGCCCACCCCGGTCATCATCCGGGTGGTGCACATGGCCCCCGGCCCGACGCCGACCTTGAGGATGTCCGCGCCCGCCTCCACCAGGTCGCCGACCCCGGCGGCGGTGACGACGTTGCCCGCGACCACGGGAACCCGCGGCTGGGACGAGCGCGGCAGCAGGGCGCGGATCGCCCGCAGGGCGGAGATCATCTTCTCCTGGTGCCCGTGCGCCGTGTCCACGACCAGGACGTCAACCCCGGCGTCCAGCAGGAGCTTGGCCTTCTTGGCGACATCACCGTTGACGCCGACCGCGGCGCCGACCCGCAGCCGCCCGCTGGCGTCGAGCGCGGGCGAGTACAGGGTCGCCCGCAGCGCGCCTGTCCTGGTCAAGATGCCGACGCACTGTCCGGCGGGCGAGACGACGGGAGCGAGCCAGTGGCGGCCGTCGTGCATCAGGTCGAAGGCCGCCGCCGGGGGCGTGCCCGCGGGCAGGGTGAACGGGTCCGCCGTCATCACCGTGTGCAGCTGCGCGAACCGGTCGACGCCGGCGCAGTCCGCCTCGGTGACCACGCCGACCGGTGCCCGCTGGTCGTCGACCACGACCACCGCCCCGTGCGCCCGCTTGGGCAGCAGCGCCAGCGCCTCGCCCACGGTCTGCGCCGGGGACAGCGTGATGGCGGTATCCACCACCAGGTCGCGGGTCTTCACCCAGGCGACCACGTCGGCGACCACGTCGGCCGGGATGTCCTGCGGCAAGACCGCCAGGCCGCCGCGCCGCGCGATGGTCTCGGCCATCCGGCGGCCGGAGACGGCGGTCATGTTGGCGGCCACGATCGGTATGGTGGCACCGCTGCCGTCCCGGGTAGCCAGGTCGACCTCGAGCCGGGAGCCGACCGAGGACCGGCCGGGAACCATGAAGACGTCGCTATAGGTCAGATCGGTAGACGGCGGCATACCGTGGAGAAAACGCACTTAATTAATGTTACCGCCCAGTTGCCGCTGCAATCGCAGCTGCCGCCCCAGGAAGCGGCCGCCTGGGGTCGGCCGCGGCCCTTCCTGCTGGTGACGTCGGGGGCGGAGCGGCTCTACACCGCGAGGCCGAAGGCCGCGAACATGATGTCGGCGATCCGGTCGGCCATCTCCTCCGCCGGGAGCTGGACTTCCGTGCTGATCACGAAGTTCACCCGCTCCAGCATCATCAGGCAGGCGAACGCGGTGAGCTCGGCGTGCTCCTGGCGGCGTCCGGCCGCCTCGGCGGCGGCCGTCATGCCCGTCGTCATCGCCTCGGTGAGCCGGAAGAACAGCTGCAGGCCCTCGGCGTACAGCTCGCCCGGCGCGTTGGCCGAGCTGAGCGTGCGCAGCACGGTCGAGTGCGTGGTGTAGGTCGCGGAGAACTTGCGCACCCACTGCCTGAGTATCTTCAGGCCCGTCTCGTCGCTCGTGACGACGGGGAAGTCGCCGGTCACGATCTCCATGTCGTGCAGGGCGTCCCGCAGCAGGGCCTGGAACAGGTCTTCCTTGTTCGCGAAGTACAGGTAGAAGGTGCCGTGCGAGATGCCCGCCCGGTGCACCACGTCATCTACCCGCACGCCGTTGAACCCGCGCTCCTCGAACTCGACCAGGCCAGCCTCGAGAAGCTTGCGCACCGTCTCCCGGCCCTGGGAGCGAAGCTCCCGGTCCTGGGCCGGCGTGCCGCCGCCGAGGGACGGGCGGGCCTGTCCCTTGCGGCCGGCCCGGCCGGTGGACCGGGTCGCGGTGGGCTGGGCAGCCGGTGGTTGCGCCGGCCGGGTATCCGCGCCCGCACTGGCTTGAGCGGCGGTCCGGTCTGCGTGCTGCGTCATGCTAGAAGCCTAGCGGGACTGGCGCGCAATGCGGCGCGGACCGTACAATGCCACGCCCGTCGCCGCCAATACGCCCGGCTCCGCCGGGCACGGGAGGCGGGTAGGCGGCGCCCCGGCCCATCCCTTACAGTTGAGGAACTGTGAGGCGCGTGACAGTCCGCCGAGGATCGCTCCCCGTCGTCGTAGGCGTGGGGGCCGTCGCCGTGAGCGTGGCTGTAGCCGCGGTGATCACCGTGCTCAGCGGCGCCCCCGGTGGCCCTGGCCCCGACGCAGGCCGGCCACCCGCGGCCGCCGCCAGCGGCGGGCCAGGCGGGGGCTCGGCGGCGCCGGGCGGCGGGACCAGCGTGGACGCGGCCGGGATGACGGTGAACCTGCCCGCGGCGGGAGCGCACGTCGGCCAGGGGACCGATCCCTGGGCCAGCTCGACCGCGCCCGCCACCGCGACCAGCCCGGCTGCCAGCCCGGCCGGGGCCGCGCCCCAGCCGGGATCGCCTCCCCGCCAGCTCGTCGTGCCTGACGTGATCGCCGCGGCCCCCGGCGGCATCACCGCCGCCGACCTCGCCGCCATCAGGCGGCTGCCCCAGGTGCGCTCCGTCCTGGCCATTGACGGGGCCAGGATCTCGGTCAACGGCCAGCCACTGAACGTGCTAGCCGCGCCCGCCGCCAGCCTCAGGCCGTGGACCCCGCCGGAGACGGCGGCGAGCACCACCCTCTGGTCGGACCTGGCTCGCGGCGACCTCATCACGACCACGCAGGCGGCGTCCGGGCTGCACCTGCGGTCCGGACGGGCATACCCGGTGACCGCCGCCACCTCAGGCACGCTGTCCTACGGCACCGACGCGCTGCTCGGCGTGCCCGGCGTCGACGGGATCGTGAGCCAGGCCCAGGGCGCGCGGCTGGGGCTGGTCAAGAACGTGGCCGTCCTCATCAACGCGCCGGCCGCGCAGATGGACGCCCTCGTCACCAAGGTCACCCGGATCGTGGGCAGCGGCGGGCAGGTGGTGCGGCTGGTGCCCGAGGAGGTGACAAGCACGCGGCTGCCGGTCGACACGTCCGTGCCGACCGGGCGGCCGACGAACTACCTGATGCTGTACCAGGAGTCGGCCGCGCGGTACTGCGCGGGCCTGTCCTGGACCGTGCTCGCGGCGATCGGCGAGATCGAGAGCGACAACGGCCAGAACATGGGCCCGTCGACCGCGGGCGCGCTCGGCCCCATGCAGTTCCTCCCGTCCACCTGGGCGACCTGGGGCACCGACGGGTTCGGCGACACCGGCAAGCCGAACATCATGAACCCGTTCGACGCGGTGCCCTCGGCCGCCCGCCTGCTGTGCGCCGACGGGGCGGCCAAGGGCGGCCAGGCGCTGCAGTCGGCGATCTTCGACTACAACCACGCGACCTGGTACGTCAACGAGGTGCTCACGCTGGCGGATGAGTACGCCCGCGAGTACGGCTGACCGGGCTGACGCGGGGCACCAGGGCGAGCCGCCCGGTGGGCACGAGGCAACAAGCCGCCCGTGGGTCCCGGCGGGCCTTCAGGCGCCGTTCAGGCAGCGGGTGAGGAAAAGCCCCGCCAGGTACACCACCACCGCCACGACGCCGTAGCACGCCGCGACGACGTACCCCCAGCGCGGGCCGAGCGCGTCGAGGATGAACCCGGCGCCGGTCGACCCGGCGGCGACCCCGACGTAGATCCCGGTGCCCAGCCAGGCCATGGCCTCGGTCACGCGGCCGGGCCGCACCGTGGCCTCCAGGATGCTGTACCCGGCGATCAGCGACGGCGCGATCGTCATCCCGCAGGCGAAGATCACCACGACCAGCAGCTGCAGGCTCGGCATCGCCCAGAACGTGCACACCCCGGCGACCGTGGCCGACAAGGTCACCGCGAGCCGCCTCGAGGCGGGGCTGCGGAACGCCCTGGTGCCGTACCACAGCCCGCCGGTCGCGCTGCCAAGCGCGTAGGTCCCCAGGATGAGCCCGGACAGGGCCTTGTGCCCGAAGCTGGCGGCGAACGCCACCGTGCTGAGGTCGACCGTGACGAACATCGCGCCGAGGAACACGTAGACCGGCATCAGGACCGGCAGGGCCGGCGAGGCCAGCAGCGAGCGCGTCGTGGGCGCGGCGGAGGGATGGGGTCGCCCGGCGTCGCCGGACGCGGCCAGCGACTCGCGCGGCGGCGGGGGCGAGATCGCGGGCTCGGTGTCCCGCTGGGCGGCGAACCACAGCGTGCCCGCGACGCACAAGACCGCCGCGGCGCAGATCCCGGCGGCCGGGTGCACGGCGGTGGCGAGCAGCGTCACCGCCGCCGGGCCGATGACGAAGCACAGCTCGTCGGCCACCGACTCAAGCGAGAACGCCGTGTGCAGCCGGGGCGTGCCCGCGAGCAGCGAGCTCCAGCGGGCGCGCGACATCGGGCCCAGGGCGGGCATCGTCGAGCCCGCGATGATCCCCGGAGCGAAGAACAGCCAGGTGGGGGCGTGCAACTCGACCGCGGCGACGAGGCCGAGCACGCTGCACCCGAAGGCCGCGGCCATCGGCACGATCACCCGGGCCTGGCCGTAGCGGTCGACCAGCCGCCCGAACAGCGGCGTGCAGGCCGCCATCCCCAGCGAGCCGGACGCGGACACGCTGCCCGCTATGTCGTAGCGGCCGGTCGAGGCCGAGATGAGCAGCACGATCCCCAGGCCCGCCATGGACATCGGCATCCGGCCGATGACCCCGGCGAGCGAGAACCGCCAGGCTCGCGGGATGCGGAAGATCTCGACGTAGGGCAGCAGGAACCCGCGAGGCCGCCGGGCCGCTCCGTCGTCAGCACTCATCATCCTCGGCGCGGCCTCATAGGCCTGACGATATCTGACCGTTCAAGTTGTTTAGGTTGTGGTGTGCGGTTTGCCAGAGACACGGTTCCCCTAATGCCGGGGGGCGACAGGGGATCCGTCCCCCCTGGGGTAAAGGATTGAACCCATGCCTGCCAACTCCCAGGACTACGACGCCTTCCTGCTGGTGTCCTTCGGGGGCCCGGAGGGGCCCGACGACGTCCTGCCTTTCCTCCAGAACGTGACCAGCGGCCGGGGCGTCCCGCCCGAGCGCCTGGCCGAGGTGGCCGAGCACTACCTCGCGTTCGGCGGCGTCAGCCCGATCAACGCCCAGTGCCGGGCGCTGCTCGCCGCGGTCGGCACCGAGTTCGCGGCCCGCGACCTGGACCTGCCGCTGTACTGGGGGAACCGCAACTGGCGGCCCTACCTGGCCGACACCGTCGCGCAGATGGCGGCCGACGGGGTGCGCCGCGCGGTCGCGTTCGTGACCTCGGCCTACAGCTCCTACTCGGCCTGCCGCCAGTACCGCGACGACATCGAGCGGGCGCGGGCCGCCGTGGGCCAGGACGCGCCGGTGATCGACAAGATCCGCCCGTACTTCAACCACCCGGGCTTCGTCGAGCCGTTCGCCGACGCCACCCAGGCGGCGCTCGCGACCCTGCCCGCCGAGGCGAGGAACGCCGCCCGGCTGGTGTTCACCGCGCACAGCGTCCCCGAGCGGATGGCGGCCGTCAGCGGCAGCCCGTCCGCCGGGACGCTGCTCGACGCGCCGGGAGGGCGCTACGCCGCCGAGCTCAGGGAGGCGTCAAGGCTCATCACCGAGCGCACCCGGCTGTCTCACCGCCACTTCGACCTGGTGTACCAGAGCCGCAGCGGGCCGCCCAGCGTCCCCTGGCTCGAGCCGGACGTCGGCCAGCACCTGGGGTCGCTGGCCAAGGAGGGCGCGCCGGGCGTGGTGGTAGTGCCGGTCGGCTTCACCAGCGACCACATGGAGGTCATCCACGACCTGGACGTCGAGGCCGCGCGGGCGGCCTCGCTGCTCGGCCTGCCCTTCGCGCGGGCCGCCGCGCCGATGCCCGACCCCCGGTTCGCGACCATGGTCACCGAGCTGGTGCTCGAGCGCGCCGGCCGGGGCGAGCCGGCCTGGCTTGGCGGCTTCGGCCCGGCGGCGGGCGACTGCCCGGCCGACTGCTGCCGCTACAGCGTTCGCCCGGTGGGACGGCCCCCGGCCGACCCCCGCTCCGCCGTCCGCCCGGCCGACGCGGGGGGTGCGGCGTGAGCCAGTCATCAGCCCCGGCCGCGGCCGACCTGCTTGACCTCGCGGTGCGGGTGGCCCGGCGGGCCGGAGACGTGCTGGCGTCAGGCGAGGGCCGGGTCGCCGTGGCGGCCACGAAGTCCAGCCCCACCGATGTCGTGACCGAGATGGACCGCCGTTCTGAGGCGGTGTGCATCGAGGAGATCCTCGCCAGCCGGCCGGACGACGCGATCCTGGGCGAGGAGGGCGGGCAGACCGGCGCCGGCGCCAGCGGGGTGCGCTGGGTCATCGACCCGCTCGACGGCACGGTCAACTACCTGTACGGGCTGCCCGACTGGGCGGTGTCGATCGCCGCGGAGGTGGCGGGACAGGTCGTGGCGGGCGTGGTGCACCTGCCCCGGCGCGGCGAGACGTTCACCGCCACGCTCGGCGGCGGTGCCTGGCTGGCCAGCGGGCCGGGCCAGGCTCCCGTCCGGCTGCACGCCCGCCCGGCCGTCGACCTGTCGAATGCGCTGGTCGGCACCGGGTTCGGCTACCTCGCCGCCCGGCGCAAGGTCCAGGGCGAGACGGTGGCGGCGCTGCTGCCCCAGGTGCGCGACATCCGGCGCGGCGGCTCGGCCTCGGTGGACCTGTGCTCGGTCGCGGCCGGGCGCCTTGACGCCTACTACGAGCGTGGCCTGAACTACTGGGACTACGCGGCCGGGGCCCTCATCGCCGCGGAGGCGGGCGCCGAGGTGGGCGGGCTGTCCGGGCCGATCAGCGGGTCGATGGCGATCGCCGCGCCCGCAACCTTGTTCGCCGAGCTGAGCGCGGTGCTGGCGGCGCTGCGGCCCGAGCGCGACCAGTAGCCGGTGACCATGACCACTGTGGGCGGGGTCCGCGTGGCGGCGGCAGGCATCGCTGCCCACGGTGTATCCTCACGCGGAATACCTGGCCGGTATGAGAGGTTTACCTGCGGCCAGCACGGTCCCGGAAGGACACGGCTGCCACGAATCGCCGAGTGCGTGCGCGCCGAAGCGGAACGTGGCAGAATTCCCCGCCGGAATCGGGCACAACAACGGCTTCCGGAGCGTTACACCCGCGCAGCTATCGCGCACCACGACGGAGGGGGATGGGTCACCCAAGATGGCAACTGATTACGACAGCCCGCGCAAGACCGACGACGACCTGACCGAGGACAGCCTCCAGGAGCTGCAGGCCCGCCGGATGGACAAGTCATCGAGCACGATCGACCTTGATCCAGACGATGTAGCCGAGTCCCTGGAGCTGCCAGGCGCCGACTTGTCGAGCGAGGAGCTCTCGGTTCGCGTTATCCCGCGGCAGGCCGATGAGTTCACCTGCTCGCGCTGCTTCCTGGTGCACCACCGCAGCCAGCTCGCCGAGGAACGAGGCGGCCAGCTGATCTGCCGCGAGTGCGCCGCCTAGCGGGCGATTGCCCGGGGCGCCTCGCCCCGGGCGCCCTAGGCGTCGGCCGGGTCCTTGCCCGGTCGCGTCCTGCGGCCGGTCCAGCGGGCCGTGAAGAGCCTGGTGGCCTCCACGGTCACTCCCACGACGGCCGCCCAGCTGAGAGCCTCGACGATGCGGACCTGCGGATCGGCCGGGTCTGGCGGCGTCTTGCCGGTGGCGCGCCGCCAGGCCAGGGCCAGCAGCTTGCGCGCCGCCCACACCGTGGCGGCGGTCGCTATCGCGGTCACGAGCTTGCTGCCCGTGTCCCCGCCACTCTTCGATAGTTGCTTCGCCATCGCCTCTCCTCCTGCACCTCAAGCCGCGCCCGCCCCGGCCTTCAGGCGGTTCCCCAGGACGCAATCATCCCACGGGGGCGTGGCTGCCGGTGAGCGCGGCGGCCAGCTTGTCCGGGTGGCGCGTGCCGACCAGCCAGTAGGGCGCCGCGCCGTCGCGGCCGTCAGCCAGCCCGATATAGACCGCCTTCTTCAGGTACGGGCGTAGCAGCAGGTGGGCCGAGGGATCGGCCCGCGGCCCGCGCAGCACCGCCGCCTGCGCCTCATCAAGCGCCTGCACCTCGGCGATCGCCGACAACGGCAGCAGGTCGCGGCCCGCGCGCAGGGTGCCGTCCGTGACCTCGATCCGCACCGCGCCCCATGCCAGCAGGAAGCCGCCCACGACGACGATGAACACGGCATAGACCAGGGCCGCCACCAGGGTGCTGAACCCGACGAAGACCTCGGCCCCCAGCAGCAGCACGACCGGTACCGACAGTAGCCAGTAGCTCGGGGGCACCCGCAGTTGTTCGCGGTAGGAACGCATGCACTCCACGGTAGTTGGTTGAATGGACCCATGGTGTGGCGGGGAGCCGGAAGCTGGCGGGCGGGATGGCCGGCTAAGGCGCGCCCCACCCGGGACGAGGCGCAGGCCGCGGGGAGCCAGCCCGCGCACGACCAGGGCGCGGTGCGGGGGCAGCAGGCGCCCCAGGCGGCGGACCAGGACGCGGGCACGGTGTCGCCGCCCGCGCTCGCGGCGGCCTTCCTCGGGGACTCGGCCGACGTGCCGCGCTGGATCCGGATCGCCGCCGCGTGGGCCTGGCGGCTGCTGCTGCTGGTGGTGGTGCTGTACATCCTGGCCCGGCTGGCGGCGCTGCTGTACATCGTTGTCGTGCCGTGCGCGGCGTCCCTGCTGCTCACCGCCCTGCTGCATCCGCTGTACGCGCGCCTGCGGCGGCGCGGCCTGCCGCCGCTCGCCGCCACCTGGTGCACGATGCTGCTGGCCCTGGTGGTGCTGGCCGGCGTCGCCGCGGTCGCCACCGCGCGGGTGGAGGCGCAGTACCGTGAGCTGCTTGACCAGCTGCGGCACACCTCCATCGAGCTGCAGAACTGGCTGGCGGGCTCGCCGTTCCACGTCAAGGCGGGCAACATCAGCAAGACGTCAGGCACCATCGTCAGGTACCTGAGCCAGCACCAGTCGCTGGTCGAGGGCACGGCGCTCACCGGCGCGCGCATCGCGGGTGAGACCCTGGGCGGCGTGGTGCTCGCCATCTTCGTGACGTTCTTCCTGATCAAGGACGGCAGGAAGATCTGGCTGTGGCTGATCCGCCTGATGCGGCCGGCGAACAGGGAGCGGGTCGACCGGGCCGGGCAGCTGGCCTGGATCACGGTCGAGTACTACATGCGGGGCACGGTGGCGGTCGCGGCCATCCAGATGGTCGTGATGGGGATAACGCTGACGGTGCTGAACGCGCCGCTGGCCATCCCGATCGCGCTGCTGCTGTTCATCGCCGCGTTCGTTCCGCTGGTCGGCGTGCTGGTCGCGGGGACCATGGCCGTCCTGGTGACGCTCGCGGCCAAGGGCCTCATCGACGCCATCATCGTGCTCGGCGTGCTGGTGGTGATGAACCAGCTCGAGGGGCACCTGCTGCACCCGCAGATCGTCGGCAAGATGGTCAGGCTGCACCCGCTCGCCGTCATCTTGGTCCTCGCCGTCGGGGCCGTCGTGGCGGGCATCGCCGGGGCGGTCGTGGCGGTGCCGCTGACCGCCGTCGTCTCCCGCTTCGTCGCCGAGCTCCGCAAGGAGCCACCACCGCTCAAGAAAGGACCCGACAGTGAGCCAACCTGACTGCCCGCCCGAAGTCCTGATCACCCGGCTTGACCCCGGCGTGCCGCTGCCCGGCTATGCTCATCCGGGCGACGCGGGGGCGGACCTGGCCACCGCCGAGGACGTCAGGCTCGATCCCGGCCAGCGGGCGCTCGTGCGGACCGGCATCGCGATCGCGCTGCCTGCCGGGTACGCGGCCTTCGTGCATCCCAGGTCCGGGCTGGCCGTACGGTGCGGTGTCACCGTGCTCAACGCACCGGGTACTGTCGACGCGGGGTACCGTGGCGAGATAAAGGTCGCCTTGCTGAATACGGATGCCACCAGCGCGGTCTCCTTCCGGCGCGGGGACAGGATCGCGCAGCTCGTCATTCAGCGCGTGGAATGCGTATCGTTCCGTGAGGTAGATGCCCTTCCCGGATCAGCCCGGGGTGAGGGCGGCTTTGGCTCAACCGGCGGCCACGCCGGAGTGGAGGAGATGAGCGGTGTTCGGTCGGCGACGTAGCGGCAGCCACAGCCGAGGCCAGGAAGACCGGGCCGCCGAGGCACCGGGCCCGGAGCTTGCCGACGAGCCAGAGCAGCCCGCCCAGGGCGAGCCGGATGCGGGCGGCCCGACGCTGGGCGGCGGGCCCTACGACGCGGGCGACAGCTACCCGGAGATGCCCCGGGCGGACCTGGGCAGCCTGCTGGTCCCGGTGGTCCAGGAGTACGAGGTCCAGCTCATCGTGGCCGAGAACCAGGGCGCCTGGGTCGCGGTGGGGCACAGCGGCAGCCAGGTCCAGCTGCAGGCGTTCGCCGCACCCCGGCGGGAGGCCATCTGGGGTGACGTCCGCGCGGAGATCGTCGCGGAGATCGCCGGGGCGAGCGGGCAGAGCACGGAGCGCGAGGGTCCCTTCGGCACCGAGCTGACGGCGCAGGTTCCCGTCCAGCCGGGAAACCCGGCCGCCGGGTTCATGCCGGTGCGGTTCATCGGGGTAGACGGGCCACGCTGGTTCCTGCGCGGCCTGTTCCAGGGGGCCGCCGCGACCGATCCCGCGGCGGCGGCGCCGCTTGAGGCGCTGATCCGCGAGGTCGTCGTCATCCGCGGCGAGCACCCGATGCCGCCCAGGGACCTGCTCGAGCTGCGGCTGCCGCCCGAGGCGCAGCAGGCCCTGGCCGACCAGCAGGCCCAGGCGGGCCAGCAGGATCAGCAGGACCAGCAGCAGGGCGGCTACGACCTCAACCCGTTCGAGCGCGGCCCGGAGATCACCGAGACGCGGTTATCTCTGGGGGCATAACCAGCCCCAAGACCTCGGGCCCTTGCGCCTTTACTCGTGCCGCATTCCCGCGCTCTGGCTCAGTCCAGGCGGCACGGGCGCGCGGGCAAGCAAATACCCCTGGGCCATCCCAGGGGTATTCGCGCTCGCGGGGGGCTTCCTCAGCCTTCGAACAGGCGGGCCAGTTCGCCCTCCACGTCCTCGGTGGTCACGAAGAACAGCTCATCGCCGCCCTGCAGCGGGTCTTGCGACTGCGGGACCAGGACGCGGCCCTCGCGCAAGATCGCCACAAGCGCCGCGTCGGCGGGCCACTGGATCGAGCCGACCTGCTGGCCCGCAAGCGGCGCGTCAGCGGGCATCGTCAGCTCGACCAGGCTGGCCTCGCTGTGCCCGAAGGTCATCAGCTTGACCAGGTCGCCGACGCTGACGGCCTCCTCGACCAGCGCGGACAGCAGCCGGGGCGTGGAGACGGCCACGTCAACGCCCCATGACTCGTTGTAGAGCCACTCGTTGCCCGGGTGGTTGACCCGCGCCACCACCCGCGGCACCCCGTACTCGGTCTTGGCCAGCAGCGCCACCACCAGGTTGACCTTGTCGTCCCCGGTGGCCGCGACGACCACGTCGCAGCGGTCGAGCGCGGCGTCATCGAGCGAGCTGATCTCGCACGCGTCCGCCAGCAGCCACTCCGCCCTCGGCACGCTGTCCACCTTGATCGCGGTCGGCGCGTGGTCGATCAGCAGCACCTCGTGGCCGTTTCCCAGCAGTTCCCGCGCGATGGACCGGCCAACCGCGCCCGCCCCGGCGATCGCCACCCGCATTAGTGGGCACCCCTCTCCCGGGCCGAGCACGCGAACGAGATCTGGCCGAGGTCACTCTCCAGGGCGATGACGTGCACCACGTCCCCTTCCTGCACGACCGTGCTCGGCTGCGGCACGATGGCGGCGCCCAGCCGGTCGATGAAGGCGACCCTGGCCCCGGCCGACGCCTCCAGGGCCTTGACCGGCTCGCCGATCCAGGATGTCCCCACGGTGACCTGGGCGAGCACCACCTTGCCCGTGGCGTCCCGCCACAGTGGCTCAGACCCCGCGGGCAGCAGCTTGCGCAGCATCTGGTCGGCCGTCCAGCGCACCGTCGCCACGGTCGGGATGCCCAGCCGCTCGTAGACCTCGGCCCGCCGCGGGTCGTAGATGCGTGCCGCTACCTTCTGCACGCCGAACGTCTCGCGCGCGACTCGCGCCGCGATAATATTGGAGTTGTCGCCGCTGCTGACGGCGGCGAATCCGTCGGCCCGCTCGATCCCGGCCCGTGCGAGCACCTCGCGGTCGAACCCAATGCCCGTCACGCGGTCGCCCTTGAACGTCGGCCGGAGCCTGCGGAAGGCCTCCGGATTCCGGTCCACCACAGCGACTGTGTGCCCACGGTCCTCCAGGATGTGGGCGAGCGTTGAGCCGACCCGCCCGCAGCCCATGATCACGATATGCACGACCAGTCCTTCCACGGTCCTCATCGCCCGAGGCGCCTGTTCCGGGCGCCCCGCCAAAGTATGCCCCCTACATGGGAGAATGCGAGCCAAGATTAAGGAGGGGCTACCCGTTGAGCTTCCAGCCCGGTGACATTGTCGAGGTCACCACGCAGGCCGTGGCCCAGGGCGGCTGGTGTGTCGCCAGGCCGCCCGGGGTTCCGGTGGTGTTCGTGAGGCATGCGTTGCCCGGGGAGCGAGTGATCGTCCGGGTGACGGAGGTCACTACCCGCTTTGCCCGCGGTGACGCCATCGAGGTGCTTGAGCCATCGCCGGACCGCGTCACCGCGCCCTGCCCCAGCGCCCGGCCCGGTGGCTGCGGCGGCTGTGACTGGCAGCACGCGAGCCTGCCCGCCCAGCGCGCGCTCAAGGCGGCGGTCGTCAGCGAGCAACTGCGCCGCCTGGCCGGGATCGACCGTGAGGTCACGGTCGAGGAACTGCCGGGGACCGCCGGTGGCCTCGGGTGGCGGACCCGCGTGCAGTTCGCTGTGGACCCCGATGGCCTGGCCGGGCTGCGAGCGCACCGGTCGCACGAGGTGATCGACGTGGGTGACTGCCCGATCGCGCACCCCGGCATCAGGGACCTGGGCGTGCCCCGCCGCCGCTGGCCCGGTGCCTCGTCCGTCGAGGCCGCCGTCGCGCCCGGTGCCTCGTCCGCCGAGGCCGCCGTCGCGCCCAGTGCCGCCGAGCGCGAGGTCATCGTGGTCAGCGACAGCCGGCCCGACGAGGTGCCCGACGTGGGCGCCGAGTCGGTGCTCAGCCGCTACGGCCGCAAGCTGGCCCCCGTCAGGGGCCGTCCCTACCTCACCCAGCAGGCGGCCGGGCGGGACTGGCGGGTGAGCGCCGGGGCGTTCTGGCAGGTGCACCCGGCGGCGGCCGACACCCTGACGACGGTGGTGCTGGCCGCGCTCGAGCCCAAGCCGGGCGACACCGCCCTCGACCTGTACTGCGGCGCGGGCCTGTTCACCGGGGCGCTGGCGGCCGCGGTCGGCCCGGACGGGGCCGTCGCCGGGGTCGAGTCCGACGAGGCCGCCGTCGCCGACGCCCGGCACAACCTGCGCGACCTGCCCTGGGCCCGGATCCACCGCGGCGACGTGGGCACGGTGCTGCGTGGCAGCAGGCCGCGAGCCGGCGGGCGGCCCGGGCCCCGTGGCGGCGCGCCGCGCGGCGGCCGGGCTGGCAGGCCCCCGCTGCCGCCAGCCCGGCTCGCGCTGGCCGACCCGCCCAGGTCCGGGCTGGACCGGGCGGTCATCGGCTACCTGTCGGGCGCCGCGTCGGGGGCCGAGCGATTCTGCTACGTCTCCTGCGACCCGGCCACCCTCGCCCGTGACCTCGGCCTGCTGCTCGAGCGCGGCTGGGGCCTGGAGGGCCTGCGGGCCTTCGACGCGTTCCCGATGACCCATCACGTGGAGTGCGTGGCCTGGCTGGCCCGCTAGCTCGCCGAGTGCGTCACCGTGAAGCCCGGCGGGACATAGGCCGACAGGTAGCCCAGGTTCGCCGCCGTGGCCGGCAGGAAGCCGTACTGGACCGTCTGCGACTCCCCGTTCCGCCCGTCGGGATAGCGGGAGGTCCTGGTGCCCTGGATGGGCAGGCCGGTCGCGGCGTTGAGCCACAGGGTCGCGCGGACATCCATGACGTCGGAGCTGACAGTGACGGCGCTGATGCCGTCGATCCGCGTGCCCCTGGTCACCGTCAGGCCGGGGCAGGCCGGGAGCGAGCTGGCCGAGGCGATGAGCACGCTCATGCTGATCACCCCGAGGCCGAACTGCCGGGCCAGCGGGCACAAGTCCGACTGGCTGGCCTGGTCCGCAGCGGGGGCGGTTCCGCGCGCCACCCACCCGTCGGCGTAGCTGACGTTGGTGCTCGCGACCATCCGGGCGCCATCCGCGGCGGTGACGACGGACGCCTGCTGATCGGCGAGCAGCGTCCCCCGCGGGCTGAAGCCGACGACCCGGGTCGTGCCGCCGTAGCTGAACGTGTCGGAGACAGTCGTGACACCAGAGGCTGACGTGCTGGCCGTGCGGGTCCAGGAGATCTCCCCGGCCGCCTGCTGCCTGGACAGGGCGTCGCGTGGCGCCGGCGGCCTCAGGGTGACGGCCGGGATCCTGGAGGCATGCGACTGGCTGGCCGTGGTGCCCGCCCGCTGATCGCCGCGGGTCAGGTCGAGCGAGGGGCTGGCCATCGCCACGACGGTCGCGGCGGTGGCGATCACGGCGCCGGTCCCGGTGATGGCGGTGACCCGCAGGGTGATCAGGCGCCGGCGGAAGCGCCGGTGCGCGCGGGGGATCATGTCCGCGGGCACCTGGACGGTCAGGTGCCCGAGCTCGCTCCGCAGCCGCTGCTCGAAGCCGGCCTGGCCGGCGTCGCTGTAGTCGGTTTCCATGCTCATGACGCGCTCCCGGTGGCGTTCGCGGGGAAGTGTCGCGCGGGCGGGCCGATCGGCCGGCCGACGGGTACCTGGGCGCCTGACCGCACGCCGACGGGCTCGGGCGCCGCCTCGCTCAGCTCGCGCAGGCGGCGCAGGCCACGGGACGCGGCGGCCTTGACCGTGCCGACCGTGCAGTCCATGAGGCGGGCCGCCTCGGCCTCGGTCAGGTCTTCCCAGTAGCGCAGCACGATCGCGGTGCGCTGGCGGGGCGGGAGCTCGCGCAGCAGCCGCACGAGCTGGTCGCGCTGGTCGACCGGCGTGGTCTGGTCGGGCTGGGCCTCGGGCCGGGCGAGCAGCGGCAGCCGGGCGCGCAGCGCGTGCTTGCGCCGCCAGCCATCGGCGGCCAGGTGGTAGAGGGTGGCCCGCAGGTACCCCTCGGGGTTGCCGTCGATGCGCCGCCAGTACCTGAAGACACGCTCAAGCGCGGCCTGCAGCAGGTCCTCGCCGTCGGCATGGCTGCCCGCGAGCAGGACCGCGGTGTGCAGCAGCCGGTCGCCGCGGGCGAGGATGAGCTCCTCGAGCACCGCGGCGGGCTGCTCGCTGCGGACAAGCTGGACCGGCGCGCGCTGATCGGTGCCAGCGCCCGCGTCTGAATCCATCCCAGGCCTCCCGTCGTGTCACCCCTAGATACGAATGACGGGAGCCGAAAGTTGACGGGGCAGCCTGGACCACAGCCGGGCGGCCGGGTCGCGACGGGCGGACGGCTCGTTATGAAAAAAGGGAAGGCGGGGTGGTCAGGCGCCATCCTCGGCGGACTTGGCCGGGTTCTGCGGCGCGGGGTCGCCCGGATTGCCGGCCACGTAGTAGCCAAGGCCGGGATACCTGATCAGCAGGCCCTCATCGACCAGCAGGCGCAGTGCCTTGGCGCAGGTCTGCCGGGCGTGCCCGTGGTCCTGCGTCAGCGTGGTGATGGACGGGGTGGGGCTGCCCGCGGGCAGCTGGCCCTCCTCGATCTGCCTTTTTAGCGCGAGCGCGAGGCGTATATATGCTCTCGGGTCCGTTTCGTCACCTATCGACACGCTCACACGGTACTCGATCCCCCTAGGTCGTCCATCGCGGGGCTTCGACGAAAGTCGACCAGCGATGACCGCACTCATTACCGGGTGGGAGGCACGCGCCGGGTGAGCAAAAGATTGAGGCATGAGACTGCGGATCTTCACCGAGCCACAGCAGGGCGCGTCGTACTCGACCCTGCGCGCCGTCGCGCTCGCCACCGAGGAGCTCGGCTTCGACGCCTTCTTCCGCTCTGACCACTTCCTGAAGATGGGATCGGTGTCCGGGCTGCCCGGCCCGACCGACGCCTGGGCCACGCTGGCCGCGCTCGCGGTCGAGACGAAGCGGATCAGGCTGGGGACGCTGGTCAGCTCGGCCACGTTCCGGCTGCCCGGTCCGCTGGCCGTCACGGTCGCGCAGGTGGACGAGATGAGCGGCGGCCGGGTCGAGTTCGGCCTGGGCACCGGCTGGTACGACGCCGAGCACACGGCCTACGGCGTGCCGTTCCCGCCGCTGGGCGAGCGGTTCGGCCGGCTGGAGGAGCAGCTCGCGATCATCACTGGGCTGTGGTCGACCCCCGCGGGCCAGACGTTTTCGCACGACGGCCACTACTACCAGGTGACCGACTCCCCGGCACTGCCCAAGCCCGTCCAGTCGCCGCGTCCGCCCGTCATCATCGGCGGCGGCGGCCCCAAGCGCACCCCGGCGCTGGCGGCCAGGTTCGCCGACGAGTTCAACGCCGCCTTCGTGTCGGCCGGGGACTCGGGCGCGCGGTTCGCCGGCGTCCGTGAGGCCTGCTCGCAGGTCGGCCGGGACCCGTCATCGATGCGGTTCTCCGCGGCCCAGGTCGTCTGCTGCGGCAAGGACGAAGCCGCGCTGGCTCGCCGCGCCGCCGCCATCGGCCGGGACCTGGACGACCTGCGGGTCAACGGCCTCGCCGGGTCGCCAGCCGAGGTCGTGGACAAGATCGGCGCGTTCGCCACCGAGGGCGCCTCTACCGTCTACCTGCAAGTTCTCGACCTTTCTGACCTCGAGCACCTGGAGTTGCTTGCGGCTGAGGTCCTGCCGCAAGTCTGAGCCTGACGGGTGGCCAGCCGCGTCACCTCGGCCGCGGCGCCCTGGTGCCGGCCCGCCCGGCTTGCCCAGGGCTTGCCCCGGGCCGGCGGGCCAGGTTCGTCCGGGACTGTCCGCTGGTTTGGGGATAGGCAGCGGCGGGGCTGGCCTACGATCAATGGGTGGGACAAGACGCGGGGGAGCAGCAGGCGTGGGCTGACCCTACCCAGGCGCAGTGGCAGCAGGCGCAGTGGCAGCAGTCGGCCCCGCAGCCCGGCCACTGGCAGCAGGCCGCACCGCAAGATCCCGCACAGCAGGTCCCCGGCCAGCAGGTCCCCGGGCAGCAGGTTCCGGGGCAGCAGGCTCCCGGGCAGCAGCCCGGGCAGTGGCCGCCCTACCCGGCGGCCGGGGGTGCGCCCGGTGACGCTGACGATGGCGTGATCACCCCGAGCATCATCTACGCGCCCGGCGTGCCCATTGACCCGGCCGCGGGCGATCAGCCCGCCGCCCCGCCGCCCGCCGCCGGCCAGCCGGGCGCACCGCCTGACGGGTACCCGGCCGGCTACGGCACCGCACCTGGCTATGAACCCGGCTACGGAACGTACCCGCCCGGCTCTCCGCCCCACCCGCAGTACGCGGCGACGGGGCAGTACGGCTCCGAGTCATGGCAAGGCGGTCAGGGCCAGGACGCGGCCGGCTACCCGCAGCAGGCCGCCGGACAGCAGTGGGCGGGCGCCTCGTACCCGGCGGGGGCTCCGGCGGGGGCCTCGTATCCGGCGGGCACGTCGTATCCGGCGGGGGCCTCGTACCCGGCGGGCATGTCGTATCCGGCGGCCGCCGGCGCCCAGGGGGCCCAGGGCTATCCCGGGCAGGCGGGCTACCCGGGCTACGCCGGGCAGGGCATCGACCCCGCCCAGGCCGCGTACCTGGCCCAGGCGGGGTACGCCGGTCAGCCATCCGCCGGCTACCCGGACCCGGCCGCCCAGGCCGCCGCCTACCAGCAGGCACAGCAGGCGGCGTACCAGCAGGCCGTCTACCAGCAGGCGGCCCAGGCCGCTCAGGCCCAGGCGGCACAGGCGGCCCAGGCTCAGGCCCAGGCGGCCCACCTCGCCCAGGCGCAGGCCGCGCAGTTCCAGGCGGCCCAGGCGCAGGCAGCACAGGCACAGGCGGCGCAAGCCCACGCCGCTCAGGCGCAGGCGGCGCAAGCTCAGGCCGCTCAGGCCCAGGCGGCGCAGGCGCAAGCGGCGCAGGCGCAGGCCGCGCAGGCCGCCGCCTACCAGCAGGCACAGCAGGCGGCCTATCAGCAGGCTGTGTACCAGCAGCAACTGGCTTATCAGGCCGCTCAGGCGGCCGCTTACCAGCAAGCCGCCTACCAGGCGGCCTATCAGCAGGCCGCGCAGGCCGCGTACGCGCAGCAGGCCTCCGCCTACCAGCAGGCGGCCTACGCGCCGCAGTACGCCCAGCATGGTCAGGCCGCCCAGCCGGGCTATCCGGGCCAGCAGCCCGGCGCCGGGCAGGCCGGGCAGCCGGCCGGCTACCCGGTACTCGATGACGAGGATGAGACGGTCAACGGCGGCACCTACGCCTACGTCATCCGCGAGCACAAGCAGTCGCCCCAGGACGGGCCGCGCGAGGCCCACCTGTCGCGCCAGCCACTGACAGCGGCCGGCCAGGCCGGCGACGGGGCCGACCCGGCCAGCGAGCCGAGTGGCGGGGCCGGTGAGGTCGGTGGCGGGACGGGCCACGCCAGTGGCGGAGCGGGCGGGGTGAGTGGCGGGACGGGCCACGCCAGTGGCGCGAGTCGCGTGGCCCCGCAGGCGGCCAAGGCCAGTGGCGCCGGTGGCGGGGCTACCCCGGCGGACGGTGAGGCTGGCCAGGCCCCGGACGATTCCCCGGGCCCGGGCCCGGGGGCGGCGCAGGCGGCGGGCGAGCCCGCCCGCGGCGTGTTCGAGCCGCCCGCGCGGCAGCACCCCGAGCTCGCCGGGCTGCTGCACATTGACTACGACCTGATGGCCGGCGACGGCGCGGGCTCCCTTGACCGGCTCAAGGACCTGTACGAGACGGCGGAGGCCATCGGCGCCGGCGGCCTCGACCGGCACTTCGACGAGCTACTCCAGCGGCAGCGAAAGCTGATTACGGCCTTCTTCGATGACTTCAGGGCCGGCAGCCTGACCGGGAACCCAAGCCGATGAGCCTGGCACCCGACGCCCCCGTCATCGCCGTGCTCGGGCTGGGCGAGGCCGGATCGCTGCTCGCCCGCGACCTGCTCGACGCCGGGGCGGCCGTGCGCGGCTATGACCCGGCACTACCGAGTCCCGCGGGCCTGGCCGGCCAGCCGGGCTTCACCGTCACGCGCAGCGAGGCGGAGGCGGCCGCGGGCGCCACCCTGGTCCTGAGCGTGAACAGCTCCAAGGCGGCACTGGGCGCCTTCGAGGCCGCGATCCCCGCGATCGCGGCCGGCACTGCCTGGGCCGACCTGAACACCGCGTCACCCGGCCTCAAGCGCCAGCTCGCCACCCTGGGCGATCGGCACGCCATCCCCGTCACCGACATCGCCATGATGGCACCCGTCCCGGGCAGGGGCCTCAAGGTGCCCATGCTGGCCAGCGGCGACGCCGCCGTCACCGCCGCGCTGCTCGCCCGGCTGGGCGCGAGCGTCGAGGTGCTAGACGGCCCCGCGGGCCTGGCCGCTACCCGCAAGCTGCTGCGCAGCGTCTTCTACAAGGGGATGGCCACGTCCATCGTGGAGGCGCTCGAGGCCGCCCGCGCGGCCGGCCTTGAGGACTGGCTGCACGAGCACATCGGAGCGGAGCTGGCTAAGTCGGACCTGGCCACCGTCGACCGGATCGTGGCGGGCACCAGCCAGCACGCGGTCCGGCGGGGCGCGGAGATGGCCGCGGCCGCGGCGATGCTCACCGAGCTCGGCGTGCCGCCGCTCATGGCCGACGCCAGCCGCGCGGTCCACGAGAGGCTAGCCCCCTAGCCCCTAGCCCCTAGCCCCCTAGCCCCCTAGCCCCCTAGCGTACGCAATGTCACATTGCTGTCACCCTGGCGACAGCATCGGCGCAGCGCGTCCATTTCCCCAGCGCGACGATGCAGCCACCACTGTCCCTGCCCGATGCAGGCCGGCCCGCAGGGCGATGCGTCGCCTGCCTACTGCCCGATGCCGGCCGGCCCGCCCGCCTGCCGCCCTCCTGCCTACTGCCCGATGCCGGCCGGCCCGTGAGCCGCCTGCCGCCCTCCTGCCGCCATCCTGCCGCCCTCCGGTGCCACCCCGCCGCATGCGATAGCTTGATATCGAGATACTGTAGGTTGTGCACGCGGGGGCAAACGGCACGATCATGACGGGGCGCACGACACGCATGGGCAAGGAGGCTCAGATTCGATGACTGCCAACAGCTTCGGCAGCCGCGCGACGCTTGCCGCGGGCGGCAAGGAATACGAGATCTACCGGCTGGACGCGGTCCCTGGCTCGGCCAGCCTCCCGTACAGCCTCAAGGTGCTGCTTGAGAACCTGCTGCGCAACGAGGACGGCGCGAACATCACCGCCGAGCACATCAGCGCGCTGGGGAACTGGGACCCGGCGGCGGAGCCGGACACCGAGATCCAGTTCACCCCCGGCCGGGTGATCATGCAGGACCTCACGGGCGTCCCCGCCGTCGTTGACCTCGCGGCGATGCGGGAGGCCATGCAGGCCCTCGGTGGTGACCCGAAGAAGATCAACCCGCTGATCCCGGCCGAGCTCGTTATCGACCACTCGGTCGTGGCCGACGTCTTCGGCCGCCCGGACGCGTTCGCCCGCAATGTGGAGCTTGAGTTCCAGCGCAACTCCGAGCGCTTCCAGTTCCTGCGGTGGGGCCAGCAGGCCCTGGACGGCTTTCGCGTGGTGCCGCCGGGTACCGGCATCGTGCACCAGGTGAACATCGAGCACCTGGCCCGCGTGGTGATGGTGTCGCCCGACGGCCAGACCGCCTACCCCGACACCTGCGTGGGCACCGACTCGCACACCACGATGGAGAACGGCCTGGGCATCCTGGGCTGGGGCGTTGGTGGCATCGAGGCGGAGGCCGCCATGCTCGGCCAGCCGATCTCGATGCTCATCCCCAGGGTCGTGGGCTTCAAGCTGACCGGCGCGCTGCCGCGCACCGCGACGGCGACCGACCTGGTGCTGACGATCACCGAGATCTTGCGCAAGCACGGCGTGGTCGGCAAGTTCGTCGAGTTCCACGGGGACGGGGTCGGCCAGGTGCCGGTCGCGAACCGGGCCACGATCGGTAACATGTCGCCCGAGTTCGGCTCCACCTGCGCGATCTTCCCGATCGACAGCGCGACGCTCGACTACCTGCGGCTGACCGGCCGGCCGCAGGCGCAGGTCGAGCTGGTGGAGAAGTACGCCAGGGCGCAGGGCCTCTGGCACGACCCGGCACGGGAGCTGCGGTTCTCCGAGGAGATCGAGCTTGACCTGTCCACTGTCGTCCCCTCGATCGCCGGGCCGAAGCGGCCGCAGGACCGCATCGAGCTGGCCAACGCCAAGACGGCGTTCCGTGACGCGCTCCCGGCCTACGTCGGGGGCGAGGGCGGGTCGTTCCCCGCGTCGGACTCGCCGACGCCGGACACCGGCCGGTCGACCCGCGAGGTCCCCGTGACGCTCGAGGACGGCACCGACACCGTCCTTGACCACGGCCATGTGGTGATCGCCGCGATCACCTCGTGCACGAACACGTCGAACCCGTACGTGATGATCGGCGCGGGCCTGCTGGCGAGGAAGGCCGTCGAGGCGGGGCTGGCCCGCAAGCCGTGGGTCAAGACCTCGCTCGCGCCCGGGTCCAAGGTTGTCATGGACTACTACGAGCGGGCCGGGCTGCTGCCGTACCTGGACAAGCTCGGCTTCAACCTGGTCGGCTTCGGCTGCACCACCTGCATCGGCAACTCCGGCCCGCTGCCCGCGGAGATCAGCGCCGCGGTCAACGAGAACGACCTCACGGTCGTGAGCGTGCTGTCAGGCAACCGCAACTTCGAGGGCCGGATCAACCCGGACGTCAAGATGAACTACCTGGCGTCCCCGCCGCTGGTCGTCGCCTACGCGCTGGCCGGCACGATGGACATCGACCTGGACTCCGAGCCGCTCGGCACCGACTCCGACGGCAAGCCGGTGTACCTGGCCGACATCTGGCCGGGGCCGGACGAGGTGGCCTCCGTGGTGACGTCCGCGGTCGCGGCCGACGGCTTCAACGCGGGCTACGCCGACGTGTTCGCCGGTGACGACAACTGGCGGGGCCTGCAGGTCCCGGCGGGCGACACGTTCGCCTGGGCCGAGTCGTCGACCTACGTGCGGCGGCCGCCGTACTTCGACGGCATGCCGCTGACGCCGGCCCCGGTCTCCGACGTCGTGGGCGCCCGCGTGCTGGCCAAGCTGGGCGACTCGGTCACCACCGACCACATCTCACCGGCCGGCTCGATCAAGCCGACCGCCCCGGGCGGGGAGTACCTGACCGCGCACGGCATCGCCCGCGCCGACTTCAACTCCTACGGGTCCCGGCGCGGGAACCACGAGGTGATGATCCGCGGCACCTTCGCCAACATCCGGCTGCGCAACCAGCTCGCACCGGGCACCGAGGGCGGCGTCACGGTCAAGGACGGCACCGAGATGTCGATCTACGACGCTTCCCGCGAGTACATCGCCGAGGGAACGCCGCTGGTCATCCTGGGCGGCAAGGAGTACGGCTCCGGGTCGTCGCGCGACTGGGCGGCCAAGGGCACCGCGCTCCTCGGCGTCCGCGCCGTCCTGGTCGAGTCGTTCGAGCGCATTCACCGGTCCAACCTGATTGGCATGGGCGTCCTGCCGCTCCAGTTCAAGCCAGGCGAGTCCGCGGAGTCCCTTGGCCTGACCGGGAACGAGACCTACTCAATCACGGGCATTGAGGCGCTTAATTCGGGAATTACGCCGAATGAGGTCACAGTGACGGCTGATGATAAGTCTTTCACGGCGACCGTCCGTATCGACACTCCCGGCGAGGCGGATTACTACCGGCACGGCGGCATCATGCAGTACGTGCTGCGCTCGCTGCTTGGCCAGTAAAGTTAGCAAAGCACCGCAATTTAGCGCTGGCCCGCAGGCGGGCCAGCGCTAAATTGTTAATATGTCCTGCGGGCAGCCTGTAGATCCGCATCCGTCGGCCCGCTAGGCTATCCGGACATGGCGGGCTATTCGGAAAATGACGTCGGTGATGTGCCCGGGATCCTTGCCGATGCGATGCGGGCGAGCGAGACCGATGACGTCGAGCGCTGGCTGATCGCGCACAACCCGATGCTCGCGACGGGCGACTTTGGCATGATGCCGGTCGGGCTGCGCGGTGAGGCGGGTCCTAGCGGCGGCGGCTCCGCGGCCGGCGGGGCAAGGAAGGCGCTGCGGCTGCCCGCCCGGCTGCCAGGGGTCCTGCTCCCGGCGACGGCGGACCTGGCCGCCGTCGCCCGCCGCGCTCCGCTCGCCGGGCAGCTCGCGGGCCTGGCCGGGCTCACCGGCCGGGGCCGGCCCGTGAGCAAGGGATATGAGCTTTCCGGCGAGGACGCCGCCGCGGTGGCACGCCAGCTTGACGTCACGGCCAGCGCCTTCCGCCTGCTGTGGGAGTACGCCCTCGCCGCGTCCTGGGTGGTGGTGACGGATGGCGGCGACGGCCGGATGCTCGCGGTGCCAGGCGAGATGGCGGCCGACTGGGCCGCCGGCTCCGACGCGGGCGTGCTGCGGGCGTGGGGCGCCCTGCTCACGGCGGTGCTCGCCCGCACCCTGGACGTGGCCGCGTCCCAGTCTCCGGCGGCACCGCCCGCGCTCAGCTTCCAGGGCCAGGGGTCGCTGGCGGCACTGCGGCTGTTCCTCGCCCGCGGCGATGGCGGCCTGCCCGCCCACCAGGTCCGCGCGCTTGTCCTGGACCGGGCGGTCGGTGACCTGGCCATGGGCCGGGTCCGCAAGCAGCTTGACGCGCGGGCGCGTGCCCACCCCGACCCGGTCCGGGTCCTGCTTGACCAGCTCGCCGAGCTCGGGGCAGTGGAGCCTTCCCCGGCGGGCGAGGACCGGATAAGGCTCACGACGCTGGCCCAGCGGGCGCTGCGAGCCGACCTGGCCGCCATCGGAGTCGAGGTTCCCGCGACCGGCGACCAGCCGGGCTGCATGACCGCGGGCGGCCTTGTCGCGCTGCACGGGGGAGTCCCGGCCGCCGAGTTCGCCCGGCTGGCCGGCCAGTGGGTCGCGGCCCGCGGCGCCGGGCGGGCGGCCGCCGAGCTGCTCGAGCTGGCCGCCACCGCCGACGCCGCAGGCCGGCTGGTCGCCATCGGCGTCGTGCGCGGCCTGGGCGAGGCCGCCGCTCCCGCCTGGCGAGACGGCCTGCGGCGGCCTGAGCTGCGGCCCTACTCGCGGATCGAGCTGAGCAGGCTGGCCAGCGTGATGGCTGAGAGCACCCTGCCGCTGGTCCTTGAGCCCAACCCGGACGACCTGACCTGGCTGGCGACCGACCTGCTCGCCCTGGCCTGCGGCGAGGAGGACCCTGATCCCGAGCTGATCGCCGCCCAGTTCCGCGAGGCGGTCCCGGCGGGCGATGAAGCGTGGATCTTCAGCCTGATGTCGATGGGATCGCACCCGGACGTGGTCCAGGTGCTGACCATCCTGGGCCGCTACCACCCCGACCGGCGCATCGCCAGGGGCGCGCGCAAGGCCGCGCACCGGGCGGTCGCGCGCCGCGCCTCCGGTGCCAGGGGAGCGTCCGCGAGGAAGCCCGCGCCGCGCGCCGCCCGCGAGTAACGCGAAGGCACTCCCCTGCCAGCCCCCGCGGGGATGCCGCATGAGGCGCGGACGTGCACCACAGCGCCGTCGGATGAGTAGGCTCGCAGGCATGGCGAATGACCTTGGCCGTCCCGGCCACTCGCACAACCACTCCGGTCACAACCACGACCACTCGGGGCCTGACCATGACGGGTGGGAAGGTGACGCCGAGTGGGATGGCGAGGAGTGGGACGAGCTGGATTCCGACGGCGAAGTCGACATCAAGGAGGCGTTCGGGCTGCCCGATGAGCTGCCGCCGCTGCGGCTGCCACCGGACACCGACCTCGCCGCCGCGGCGCGCGCGATCCCGCTGCTGACCGACCTCGCGGCGCTGGCCGCCTGGGTTGGCACCGATGGCCGGACGATCGACTCCGACGCGGAGTTGTCGGCCGCCGATCGCGACGAGGCGGTGGTGGCGCTGGGCGTGACCCCCGAGCAGTTCGCCTACCTGTGGAAGTACGCGGGGGCCGTCGACTGGATCGCGGAGACAGACGAGGGCCTGGTGATCTCGGGCGAGACGGCGCTCGACTGGGCCGAGTGCGACGAGGCCGCGCTTAACGCCTGGTCCGCCACCTTTGCCGCCGTCTTGACCGAGGCGATGTGCGTGGCGGCGAGCGGCGTCCCCGGTCGGCCTGCCGAGGTCGACTTCCACGTTCCCGGTGCCAGCGTGGCGCTGCTGTTCTTCATGGCCCGGCGCGAGGGGCTGACCCTTGAGGACATCAGCGAGGTCATCGAGGAAAGCGCCCTCGTGGACGTGCCACCGCGGGTGGAGAAGGCCTGGAAGTCGTTCGCCGCGGCGAACGGGGACCCCGCAGCCGTGCTGGTCGCGCAGCTAGCCGAGGCCGGCGCCGTCACCGGGCCGTCGCTCGAGGACGGCGCCATCCGGCTCACCCCGCTGGGCTTGCGGGAGATGCGGCTGCAGTTCACCGACGCGGGCGTGGAGGTGCCGCTGCTGCCGGACAACCCCGTGGAGGTAACCGCCGGGCAGCTCGTCGCGCTGGCCGACGGGGTGACGGACGACGAGTTCGAGGCCGAGTCCGCCGCCTGGCTCGCGGCCCGTGACCCGGAGCGGGCCGCCCAGGAGCTGCTCACCGTGGCCGCGGCAGGCGACCCGGCCGAGCGACTGCTCGCGGTCGCGCTGGCCAACGAGATCGGCGCGGCGGCCGAGTCCGCCTGGCGGGACCGCCTCGAGATGCTCGAGCTGCGCCCGTACGCCAAGATGACCCTGGTCAGGCTGGCCGGGCTCGAGGACGCCGGCGCGCTTCCCGCCGAGCTTGAGCCCGACATCGACGACCTGGCCTGGATGGCGATCGACCTGCTCGCGGTCGCCTGCGCCGATGAGGACACCGACCCGGACGAGCTGGCCGAGGCGCTAGCCGAGGCGATGCCGCCGGACGGCGACGCCGCCCAGTTCCTCGACCTGCTGTCACGGGGGCCGCATCCGGAATCCCTCGACGTGCTTGAGCACCTGGGCGAGTACCACCCGGACAAGGCCGTTTCCAAGGAAGCGAAGAAGGTCCTTTACAAGGCATCCATGCGGGAGGCCGCGCGGCAGCGGTCGGAAGAAAACTGACCCAGCGCGGCGCAATGATCGATAGGCTCGCCTTCACGGGACTTTGGCGGGTATAACGGCGGGGCCTCGGCGGCCGGCGCGTTCCGTCATTCACGGCGACTGGGACGGGACAGGGGCGATCACCATGGCCGGAAGCAGCGTGGGAACAGGAAGCACCGCAGGAACTCCGGGCACCGGGGGAAATGGCCTCGCGGCCATCGAGAACATCGTGGTCCTCATGCTGGAGAACCGCTCCTTTGACCACATGCTCGGCTACCTGTACGCGAGCACGGGCAACGTGTCGCCGTCGGGCCAGCCCTTCGACGGGCTGACCGGCAGCGAGTCCTGCCCCGACGCCACCGGCAAGCCGGTTCCCGTCTTCCAGGTCACGCCGACGACGCCGAACGCCTACTTCATGCCGGGCGCCGATCCCGGCGAGGGATACAAGGCGACCAACAGCCAGTACTTCGGCTCCGTCAATGGCCCGGCGTCACCCGGGCAGGCGGCGACCTGCCAGGGGTTCGTCACCGACTTCGCCTACACGATCGGCTGGGAATCCAAGGAGACCGGGGGCAACTGGAACATCGTTCCCGGGACCACCGCCAGCGACATCATGGGCTGCTTCACCCCTCAGGCGCTGCCGGTGCTGTCCGCGCTCGCCCGCGGCTACGCGGTCTGCGACCAGTGGTTCGCCTCGGCACCGACGGAGACGCTGCCCAACCGGGCCTTCGCAGGCTGCGGCACCAGCCAGGGCCACATGGACGACGCCACCAAGACGTTCACCGCGCCGTCCATCTTCGGGCTGCTCGGCCGGAGCGGGATCACCTGGGGCATCTACGGCTACGCCGCGCAGCCGCTGTCGGCGAACACGTTCACCGACCTGGCGGGGGCCGCGGGTGGCACCATCGGGGAGTTCGCCGGCTTCCGCGCGGCCGCCGCGGCGGGCACGCTGCCCTCCTACTCGTTCCTCGAGCCGAGCTGGACATCCACCGGCAACAGCCAGCACCCCAACTACGACGTCGCGCTGGGCGAGCAGCTCATCCATGACGTGTACGAGGCCCTGCGGTCGGGCCCGAAGTGGGGCCAGACGCTGCTCATCCTCACCTACGACGAGCACGGCGGCTGCTTCGACCACGTGCCCCCGCCCTGGGGCGCGACGCCGCCCGACAACACCGCGGGCGAGTTCGGGTTCGGCTTCGACCGGTTCGGCGCGCGCGTGCCCGCCGTGCTGGTCTCCCCGCTGATCGCGCCGGGCACCGTCTACCGGGTCCCGGCGGGCTCGGTGCCACTCGACCACACCTCGATACTCAAGACGGTGGAGCAGCGCTGGTCGCTGCCCGCGCTGACCGCCCGTGACGGCGCCGCGCCTGGCTTCGGCGACGTGCTCACGCTGGCCGCGCCCCGCACCGACGACGTGCTGGCCGGCGTCACCGTCCCGGTCTCGGGCAGTGCCGGCCCCTCCGCCGGGACGCTCTCCCACCTCGAGGCGATCCGCGAGGAGCTCGTCGCCCGCAACAGCCCCGCCGCCCGCACCAGGCCCGCGGCCAGCTAGCCCGCCAGCGACCCGGACAGGCCGCCGGGCCGGCGCCGGGCCGGCCGGGCCGCCCAGCGACCTGGCCAGGCCCGGCCGCTGTGAGTGCCCGGGTCGCTAGGGGATCAGCAGCAGCTTGCCCGTGGTGCGGCGGGCGGCCAGGTCCTCCTGGGCGCGGGCCGCGTCGGCCAGCGGGTACTCGCCGCCAATGCGCACGTCGAGCTGGCCCCGGGCGATCCAGGAGAACAGGTCGTCGGCCCGCCCGCGCAATTCCTCCCGGTCCGCCACATAGTGGCCCAATGTCGGACGGGTGAGGAACAGGGAGCCTCCCGAGTTCAGCCGCTGCGGGTCGAGTGGCGGGACGGGCCCGCTGGCCGCGCCGTACAGCGCCATCAGCCCGCGTGGTCGCAGCGCCAGCAGGCTGTCTTCGAAGGTGGCCGCGCCCACGCCGTCGTAGACGACGTCCGCGCCACGGCCCCCGGTCACCTCGCGCACGGTCGCGACGAACTCGGCGTAGCTGGTGACATGGTCCGCGCCGGCCTTCCTCGCCAGTTCCGCCTTGAGGCCGCCCGCCCCGTCAGGGCCTGCGGCCCCCGAGGTCGTCGCGACCACGATGCCGCCGAGGTGCTTGATCATCTGGGTCAGCAGCAGCCCGACCCCGCCCGCGGCGGCGTGCACCACGGCGACCGTGCCCGAAGTCACAGGGAACGTACTGTGACAAAGGTAGTGCGCGGTAAGGCCCTGCAGGATCACCGCGGCCGCGGTCTTGGGGTCCGCGCCATCAGGCACGGGGACCGCGTCGGCCGCCCGGACCGCGACAAGCTCCGCGTAGCTGCCTGGCGCGTTCCACCACGCTATGGCGGAGCCCGGCGCCAGGCCCGTGACCCCGGGGCCGACCGCGACCACGGTCCCCGCTCCCTCCGCGCCGGGAACGTAGGGCGTGGGGGCGGAGTAGGCGCCGACGCCGGTCCGCTCGTAGATGTCGCGGAAGTTCACCCCGGCGGCGGCCACCCTCGCGATGACCTGGCCCGGCCCGGCCACGGGCTCGGGGCGGTCGGCCGGCCGCAGCACCGCGGGCCCGCCCAGTTCCGACACGACGATCGCATGCACGGATACACCCTCCTTCAGCTCAAACCTCCCTCCATCTAAGTGCACCCGTCCCTCGGTTGTCAGGGGGCTGCCCGGGCGTTCTGGCCCGCTCACCGCACGGCTGCGAGCGACTCCAGGTGCGCCCTGGTGACGGCCGGGCCGGGCCGGTGCAGGCGCTGCGCTCATCTCGCCGCGCGCCCCGCCCCTCCTTGACTAAGGTGATTACGGTGCGTGGCCGCGCCGCCGTGAACCCTGACGCGCCGGTCGGTTAACTCGGCCGGGTGCCGCCATTGCCGGGGATGATCAGCCGTACTATCGGGTAATTCACCATCTGGCCCGCACAGCACACGAGGAGCACCGACGTGACACTGCTGGAGCACATCGACGGCCCGGAGGATCTCAAGCACCTGAGCCAGGATCAGCTGGGCAAGCTGGCGACTGAGATCCGTGACGTCCTGGTGGAGACGGTAACCAGGACGAGCGGGCACCTGGGGCCAAACCTGGGCGTGGTCGAGCTGACGATTGCCATGCACCGTGTCTTCGACTCGCCTAAAGACCGGATCATCTTTGACACCGGCCACCAGTCGTACGTGCATAAGCTGCTGACCGGCCGGTTTAATGACTTCGGCACGCTGCGCCAGCCCGGCGGGCTTTCTGGGTACCCCAGCCGCCGGGAGTCAGCCCACGACCTGGTGGAGAACTCGCACGCGTCGACGAGCCTGTCGTGGGCCGACGGCCTGGCCAAGGCCTACCGGCTGCGCGGTGAGACCGACCGCACGGTCGTCGCGGTGATCGGCGACGGTGCCCTGACCGGCGGCATGGCCTGGGAGGCGCTGAACAACATCGCCATCGCCAAGGACTCCAGGCTCGTCATCGTTGTCAACGACAACGGCCGCTCCTACCAGCCGACGATCGGCGGCCTGGCCAGCCACCTGGCCACCGTCCGGGTCTCCCAGCGCTACGAGCACGTGCTCGACTACATCAAGACGACCGTCACGCGCACCCCGCTGGTCGGCAGCCCGCTGTTCGGCGCGCTGCACGGGGCGAAGAAGGGCCTGAAGGACTTCCTCCAGCCGCAGGTCCTGTTCGAGGACCTGGGCATCAAGTACATCGGCCCGATCGACGGCCACGACGAGCTGACCCTGGAGCACGCGCTGCGCAAGGCCCAGGAGTATGGCGGCCCGATCATCGTGCACGTGATCACGAAGAAGGGCTTCGGCTACCCGCCGGCCGAGCAGGACCAGCAGGACCAGATGCACCAGGTCCGCCCGGAGCACAAGCCGGTGGCGGCAGGCGTCAAGCCGGCCGCGCCCAAGCGGGGCTGGAGCGACGTGTTCGCCGATGAGATGGTCGCGATCGGCACCCGCCGTCCCGATGTCGTCGCCATCACCGCCGCGATGCTGCACCCGGTGGGGCTGGCCCCGTTCGCCGCCGCGTTCCCCGATCGCGTCTACGACGTGGGAATCGCCGAGCAGCACGCGCTGACCAGCGCGGCGGGCCTCGCGCTCGGTGGCCTGCACCCCGTCGTCTCGCTCTACTCGACGTTCCTCAACCGCGCCTTCGACCAGCTGCTCATGGACGTGGCGCTGCACAAGCTGCCGGTCACCGTCACGCTGGACCGCTCCGGCGTCACCGGCCCGGACGGCGCGAGCCACAACGGCATGTGGGACGGCTCGATCCTGCAGGTCGTCCCCGGCCTGAAGATCGCGGCGCCGCGCGACGGCAGCCGGATCGCCGAGCTGCTCAACGAGGCCATCGCGATCAGCGACGGGCCGACCGTGCTGCGCTGGCCCAAGGGCAACGTCGGCGCCGAGGCCGAGGCCGTCGGCAAGCTCGGGACCATGGACATCCTGGCCCAGCCCGCGTCAGGCGAGGGCGGCGACGTGCTGCTGATCGGGGCCGGGCCGATGTCCGTCACCTGCATGGAGGTGGCCCGGCGGCTTGCGGACCACGGCATCGGCGTCACCGTCGTCGACCCGCGCTGGGTCAAGCCGGTCGACGAGGCGGTCATCGACGCCGCCCGGCGGCACCGGCTGGTCGCGGTGGTGGAGGACAACGGCCGGGCCGGCGGCTTCGGCGACGCGGTCTGCCGCCTGCTGCGCGACCACGACGTGGACGTGCCGGTCAAGACGTTCGGCCTGCCCCAGGAGTTCCTCGACCACGGCGAGCGGCCCGAGATCCTGGCCGCGCTCGGCCTGACCCCGCAGCACCTGGCCCGCCAGATCACCGAGGCCGTGGCGCGCCGCAGCCCCGAGACCGCCGATGTGGCAAGTGCCACAGTGGCTGACCCGAACGCGGAGAACTCCCCGGAAGGCCAGGTCTCGGAGTAGCGTTTCCCGATGGGACCCCGCCTGTTGGTCCTTGAATCGCGAGGTTGACGATGCTCCGAGTGGCCGTTGTCGGCTCCGGTCCGGCCGGTCTGTACACCGCTGAGGCCCTGGTCAAGCAGGCGGCGGCGCTGCCGGTTCCGGTACGGGTCCAGGTGGACGTGCTTGACCGGCTGCCGACCCCCTATGGCCTGGTCCGCTACGGGGTCGCGCCGGACCACAAGTCGATCAAGTCCGTGGCCACCTACCTGCGCCGTGTCCTCGAGCACCCCGACGTGAACTTCTACGGCGGGGTGCACCTCGGGCGGGACGTCAGCCGCGAGGACCTGCTGGCGGCCTACGACGCGGTTGTCTACGCCACCGGCGCCATGCGCGACGCGCGGATGGGCATCGGCGGGGAGGACCTGCCGGGCAGCTACGCGGCGACCGACTTCGTCAACTGGTACTGCGGCCACCCCGACGTGGACCCGGCGGCGTTCACCCTCGACGCCGAGTCGGTGGCCGTCATCGGCGTCGGCAACGTCGCGGTTGACGTGGCCAGGATCCTGGTCCGCGACCCGGACGAGCTGGCCGAGACCGACATCCCCGAGCCGGTGCTTGACGCGCTGCGCGCCAGCCGGGTCCGCGAGGTGCACGTCATCGGCCGCCGCGGTCCCGCGCAGGCCAAGTTCACCACCAAGGAACTGCGCGAGCTTGGCGACCTGGCCGGCGTGAACACCTGGGTCGAGCCCAGCGAGCTTGACCTCGATGCCCAGGACCCGTCGGGCGCCTCGGCCGAGCTGGCGGCGTCCGACCGCCGCGTGCGCGGCAACCTGGTCGCCATGCGCGGCTGGACGAAAGGCCCTGGCGCCGATCCCGGCGGGCGCCAGCTGAGGGTCCGGTTCTGGCGCAAGCCCATCGAGATTACCGGTGCGGAACGGGTCGGCGCCATCTCCCTCGAACGCACTCGCATCACCGCCGACGGTACCTTCGAGGGGACCGGCGAGGTGGAGAGCCTGCCGGCCCAGATGGTGCTGCGCTCGGTCGGGTACCAGAGCGTCCCGCTTGACGGCGTGCCGTTCGACGAGCGGACCCGCACCGTGCCAAGCTCGGCCGGCCGGGTGCTTGGTGACGCTGGCCAGCCGCTCAAGGGCGAGTACGTGGCCGGGTGGCTCAAGCGCGGCCCGACCGGCGTGATCGGCACCAACAAGGCCGACGGCGCCCAGACCGCGCAGGCCATCCTGGCCGACCTGGCCGGCGGCCCGGAGGTCGGCCAGGGCGAGCTGCCCCGGCCCGGCCTGCTGCGCATGCCCGCGGCGGCGGCCGCGGTCGAGGCCGCAGTCGAGGCCGCGGCGCTACAGGCCGTGCTCGCCTCCCGCGGGGTGCGGCCGGTGTCGTACGCCGACTGGCTCCTCATCGAGGCCGCCGAGGCCGAGCTGGCCCGCTCCCTGGGCCGCGGCGACCGGGTCAAGCTCCCCGGTGCCGCCGCCGTCTGGGGTGCCGTCAGGCCCGAGTGAGGCGGCGTCGGGGTCCCCCGGGTGATCACGGAAAGTAAATATTTCGCTCGATCGGTCGCGGCCTTCTCGTAATTGCCTAGCGTGGCCCCGCCGGTACAACGATTTCCTGTCCGAATTGCGGGCTTGCCGACGGTGACTACAATCAGTGAGAATGTCACTACCCCTCCGCATCATAGAGGCAGCAGTGGCCCCCGCCTCTCGCAGGCGGGGACGCCCCAGGCGAAGGGATGCGGCATGCAGGACTACGACGGTATGGGGCGGCTGCTGATGGCCGAGACCCTGGGCCTGGCCATGGCCCGCCGGGCGGCGGACATCCTCGACCGCCACCGCGATGCCCTGGCCAGCGCCGCCCTGGGCGCTCCGGCCAGAGGTGACAACGGCGAGCTCGCGCTCGACGACGCCATCTTCACCGCCGTGCTCGACGCGACCAACGAGTGCCTGGCCCGGTTCGACTCCAGGCCCCCCGACGACCGCTGGTGCGACGCCCTGCTGTGCCTGCTCGACCTCGCCCGCTACGCCGCCGAGGCCAACTGACCGGCGCCACGTGGCCCGCGCGGATCGGACAATTAGTTGATGCGCCCGTCGCGGGCATACGGGAGACTAATGCCGTGGGAGAGGTCATTGAGGTAAGGAACCTGCATAAGAGGTATGGGGAGACGGTCGCGGTGGACGGCGTGTCCTTCCAGGTGCAGGAGGGCGAGATATTCGGGATCCTCGGGCGCAACGGCGCGGGGAAGACGACCACGGTGGAATGCGTGGAGGGACTGCGCGCCGCCGACGAGGGCGAGATCAGCGTGCTCGGGCTAGACCCGATCAGCGACCGGGCCGAGCTGACGCAGGCGCTTGGCGTGCAGTTGCAGGAAAGCCAGCTGCTGGACCGGCTCAAGGTCGCCGAGGCGCTCGACCTGTACAGCTCGTTCTATCGCGATCCGGCCGACTGGCGGGAACTGCTCGACGTGCTCGGGCTGACGGACAAGGCGGGAACCCAGTTCAGGAAGCTGTCGGGGGGGCAAAAGCAGCGGCTGTCCATCGCGCTCGCGCTCGTCGGCAATCCCCGGGTGGCCGTGCTCGACGAGCTCACCACCGGGCTTGACCCGCAGGCCCGGCGGGACACCTGGGAGCTGATCGAGTCGGTTCGCGATCGCGGCGTCACCATCGTGCTCGTCAGCCACTTCATGGAGGAGGCCGAGCGGCTCTGCGACCGGGTCGCCCTGATCGACAAGGGCAAGGTCGTGGCGATCGACGCCCCGGCCTCGCTGGCCGAGCGGGCGGAGACCGAGCAGCGGATACAGTTCCGCCCGTCGGTACCGTTCGAGGACTCGCTGCTGACCAGCCTGCCCTCGGTCAGCGGCCTCACCCGGCGGGCCGACGTGGTCGTGGTGACCGGCAACAGCGACGCGCTGCTTGAGGTCATCACCACGCTGTCGGCTCACGAGATCAAGCCCCGCCAGCTGCGGGTCGACCAGGGCAACCTGGAGGACGCGTTCCTTGAGCTGACCGGACGGCACGCGGAGGCGCAGGTGGCCGGGCGATGACCGCGACTTCCGCTGCGCCGGCCGGGCCGACCGTGACCACCAGGCGGCGGTCGCCGCTGGCCCAGCTCGCCCGCGCCGAGCTGACGCTGTTCCTGCGGGAGAAGGTCGGGCCCATCTGGGGCGTGGGCTTCCCGCTGCTCCTGCTGGTGATCTTCGGGGCGATCCCCTCCTTCCGCAAGGTGTTGCCGGGCACCGGCGGCCTGACCGTGCTCGACAGCTACCTGCCGATCCTGGTCGTCATATCGCTGGCGCTGCTGTGCCTGATATCGCTGCCGCTGACGATCGTCAACTACCGGGAGCGCGGCGTGCTGCGGCGGCTGCGGACCACGCCGGCCGGGCCGATGCGGGTGCTGGGCGCGCAGCTCATCGTGAACTTCGGCATGGCCATCGTCACGCTGGTCGTCCTGGAGGTTGTCGCCCGGCTGGCCTACGGCGTGGCCTTCCCGGCCCAGCCTGGCGGCTGGCTCATCACCGTGGTGTTCGCGTCGGCCGCCCTGCTGGGCCTGGGCCTGTTCGTCGCGGCCGTCGGGCCATCCGCGCGAGCGTCAGCCGCGATCGGGAACCTGGTGTTCTACCCGATGATGTTCTTCGGAGGCCTGTGGCTGCCAATCCCGGAGATGCCAACGCTGCTACAGCACATCGCGCATGCCACCCCGCTCGGGGCGGCCTGGGAGGCGTTCCAGCAGGCCGCCGTCGGGCACTGGCCACCCGTGCTCGCGCTGGTCACGATGGCGGCGTGGGCACTGGTGTTCGGCGCGGCGGCGGTCCGGTTCTTCCGCTGGGAATAGCACGTACACAATGTCACACAGCTGTCGCTATAGCGACAGCATCGGCGCAGCGCGGGCATTTCCCCGCCGCGACGATGCAGCCACCACTGTCCTTGGCCGATGCCAGCCGGGCCAGGACAGGGGCTGGCGCACCGCCCCGCTAACACCGCCGCGTTAGTCCCGTCGCACTGGCCCCGCGGTGCGGGGGCGGCCGTTTCGGCTGCCTCGCAGGCGGCGTTGTCGAGCGGGCAATTCCCAACTAATATTGCCTGAAAAGTGGTATTGAATGGCCTGGCGCGGGGCAGGAGGCGGCCGTGGCGCTACCTGACTTCCTGGTCGTCGGCGTGCCGAAGGCGGGGACGACGGCCCTGCACGCGGCGCTGTCCCGGCACCCGGGACTGTACCTGCCCGAGATCAAGGAGCCGAAGTTCTTCCTGACCGACGGCCCGCCGCCCGCCAGGGGCGGTCCCGGTGACGCGATCACCTACCGTGAGCACGTCTGGCGGCGGGATAAGTACGAGGCGCTGTTCGAGGCCGCGCCGCCCGGGACGCTGCGCGGCGAGGCGACTCCGCTGTACCTGTATGACAAGGCGGCCATGCGCCGGATCCGGGACCAGGTCCCGGACGCGCGGCTGATCGCCGTCATCCGCGACCCGGTCGAGCGGGCGCACTCCAACTGGGCGCACCTGTGGTCGGCCGGACTCGAGCCGGTGGGGGACTTCGTGCGGGCGTGCGCCGAGGAGGACCGCAGGATCGCGGCCGGCTGGGCGTCGTTCTGGCACTACACCGGCCTGGGCAAGTACGGCGACCAACTACGGCACGCGGTCAGCCTCTTCTCCCGCGATCAGCTGCTCGTGCTCAGGTACCGGCAGCTGGTCGACGAGCCAGCCAGGGCGCTGGAGGAGATCTGCGACTTCCTTGGCGTCGCGACCGGCGTGATCAGCGAGATCCCCCGCGAGAACGTCACGGCCCATCCCGAGCGTACCGTGGCCCACCGGGCGGCCGCCCGTGCCATGCGGGGCAGTGCCTTCGCGGGCCGGCTGCTGCCAGGAACGAGCGGCGCGGCCGTCACCAGCCGCATCGAGCGGTTCCTCCAGCGCGGCAACCGGGAGCGGCAGCCGCTCGGCGCCGACCAGCGCAGCGCCCTGATCCCCGTCTTCGAGGCGGACGTCCGGCTGCTTGAGCAGGTGCTCGGCGAGGACTTCAGCGACTGGCTCGCGCCCCGTGACCGCTCGGGCAACATGGTTGGCGCGCGGCTGCCTGGCCAGGCCCAGGCCAGGAACGGGCGAGCTGGCAGGCTCTAGCGCTGCTGGCCGGCCGGCTGGCGCAGCTCCGTCATCAGCGCGTGGGAGCCGTCCGGCTGGGTGAGCTCGTAGTACAGCCGCACACGCCCGTCGGGCAGGTCCACGACGTCGAGGTACCGCAGCCCGCGGCCGTGGTAGGGGGAGTCCGCGGCCGGGCCGTCGAGGGAGATCACCCGCAGCGAGGCGGGATCGGTGCCGACCGCGACGCCGGTCCGCTCCTCGTAGTTCTCCGCCGCCGACGCGCGCCCGTCGTAGTAGGCCGTGATCGCACCGGAAGGGCCGAACCTGACGGCGGTGACCCGCGTCCCCCGGGCGTCCCAGGCGCCGTCGCGGCCGCTCAGCGCGGTTCCCTGCCAGGTCCACGCCAGCCCGTCGGGGCTGGAGGCGTACTCGGTCGTCATCTGGTCCGCCTCGTCCGGGTCGGCGAGCGGGTGGACGCACCCCCACAGGTGCCACTCACCCTCGTGGCGGGTGATGACCGGGTCCTTGACGCCCTTCTTCTCATCGCCCGGCAGCACCAGGCCACGCCGGGTGACGTCGAACTCGGCCGGGTGCGGCGCCTCGGTGACCTCTACCCGCCAGTGCTTGGTCCCGGTGGTCGCGCAGCTCAGGTACAGCCGCCACCGGCCGTCCGGCAGCCGGATGAGCTCCGGGCGCTCCAGGGACTCGGTGTCCATGGATTCCTTGCTGATCGTCGCGATCGTCTCGAAGTGCTCACCGTCCGCGGCGAAGGCGAGGGCCACCGCGTAGCCGCGGCCCATCCCCAGCGGGCGACGGAGCCGGCAGGCCAGGTAGACCCCGTCCTCGGTCGCGACCGCGGACGGAGCGCCAGCCCAGTAGCCGGGCCCGGCCCCGGGCGCGGCGATCGCGATCGACGCGGCATCGCGCCGGGGCAGCAATCCACGGAAGGGGGCCGCCTGCCCGCGGGCTTCTTCACCACTAAGCATGTAGGAATTATAGGACAGCAGGCCAGTGATCACTCCGCGAAATCTTTAACGGCGCCGGGTCTAGCCATGCCCGAGACGCGTGGTTAAAGATGGGAATAAGCCTGTTTCGCCTGGCAAGGGGGCCACGATGAGGCCAGCTGTCCGGTACGCGTGGCGGGGGGTCGCGATGGTCGCGTTTGGCGCGACGGCGGCACTGGCCGTGACGCTGAATCGTCCTGCTGCCGTCCCGGCGGCGATGGCGACGTCCACGACGAAGATCGCCCGCTGCGCACCGGCCCGGCTGGCGGTCTCGCTCGCCCATGACCCGGACGGCAGCTGGTACCCGCTGGAGTTCACCAACACCTCCCACGACGCGTGCACCCTCACCGGGTATCCCGACGTCGCCGCCTACGACGACCGCGGCCAGGGCTACCAGCAAGTCGGCTTCCCGGCCGACCAGTACGCCACGGGCGCCGCGCGCCAGGTTCTGCTGCGGCCAGGCGCGACGGCCCACGCCTACCTCGACGTCTGGACCGCGCTTCCTGGCCGGGCCTGCCAGCCGGTCACCGTGACCGGACTGCGGATCATCGCGCCGGGCACGTCGCGCCCGTGGTACGTGCGGGCCCGGCTGACGGCCTGCTCGGCCACCGGCCCGGGGGCGCGGCCTGGGCTGCGGGTTCAGTCCATCAAGTCAGGCCCGGGGCACAAGGGCACGGTGCCCGCCTGACCGGGATACCCCCTGACCGTTTGGCGCATTAAGTGCGTCGGGCACAATCATGATCATGAGCCTGAGCGAGACCGGAAGCGTGCCCCCGGCGGCCGACTCACCGGGCGGCAAGCCCGCGCGCGCTCGCACCCGGACGACGTCCGCTGCCCGCGCCGGCACGACGGCCGCCAAGCGGGCACCGAGGAAAGCCCCCAAGCCGGCCGCCGGCCAGGAGCCAGGGCGGGCCGGCGGCGACGAGACCGCCGTGCTCGACCGGGCCGCCGAGGCCGACGAGATCGCCGAGATCACCGGGTCCGTTCACGCTGGCGACAGTGCCGGTGCGGCCGGGGTCCCGGCGGGTGGCCACGGGGCCGCGGCTGGCGCCGCCCCGGCCGCGGCCGCCACCAAGCCGCTCCACCTGCCGGCCGACCGGTACCTGGACCGGGAGCAGAGCTGGGTCCGGTTCAATGAGCGGGTCCTTGAGCTGGCCGAGGACAATTCGATACCGCTGCTCGAGCGCGTCCGCTTCCTGGCCATCTTCGCCTCCAACCTGGACGAGTTCTTCATGGTCCGGGTCGCCGGGCTGATGCGCCGGATGGCGGCCGGCTTCCCGGTCGAGGGCGCCGGGGTGCAGACGGCCAGCCAGATCTTGCGGGGCACGCTCGTGGTCGCCAGGCAGGTCGCGGGAAAGCACTCCGCGACCTTCCGCGAGATGATCCAGCCAGCCCTGGCCGCCGTCGGCATCGAGATCCTGCGCTGGCGCGACCTGACCCAAGACGAGCAGGACGACCTGAGCGACCTGTTCCGCGAGCGGATCTACCCGGTCCTCACCCCGCTGGTGGTTGACCCGAGTCATCCGTTCCCATTCATTTCCGGGCTGTCGCTCAACCTCGCCGTCGTGCTGGCCGCGCCGCCGACCGCGACCACCGTGGCCGGCCCAGTCGTCGGCCTCGGCGGAGCCGGCGGGGCGCCACATGACGGGGCCAACGGGACGACGGTCCACCGGACGGACGACGGCGCCTCGGCCCTGCGGGAGAACCGGCTGTTCGCCCGGGTGAAGGTGCCGCCGCGACTGCCGCGCTTCCTCAAGGCGAGCGAGGACAGGTACGTTCCGATCGAGGACGTGATCGCCGCTCACCTGTCGCAGTTGTTCGGTGGCCTGAAGATCATCGAGCACCACGCGTTCCGGGTCACCCGGGTGCGTGAGCTCGAGGTCGACGAGGAGGTCACGGAGAACCTGCTGCAGGCGATGGAGCGCGAGCTCGTCCGGCGCCGGTTCGACCCCGCCGTCCGGCTCGAGGTGGAGGACGGCATGTCCGACGCCGTGCTCGGCCGCCTGGTCAAGGAGCTCGGGGTGGACGAGGACGCTGTCTTCAAGACGCCAGGACCGCTCGACCTGACCGGGCTGAACGCCATCGCCGACCTGCCACGAGGCGAGTTGCGCTATCCCGCGTTCGTGCCGTCTACCCGGGCGCTGCCCCGCGACGCCTCGATCTTCACCACGCTGGCTGAGCGGGACATCCTCGTCCACCACCCCTATGACTCCTTCGCCGCGAGCGTGGAGCGGCTGATCGAGGAGGCCGCGGCCGATCCCCGGGTGCTGGCGATCAAGCAGACGCTGTACCGGGCGGGCGGCGAGTCGCCGATCGTGGACGCGCTGATCGACGCGGCCGAGGCGGGAAAGGAAGTCGTCGTGGTGGTCGAGATCAAGGCCCGGTTCGACGAGCGGGCCAATATCGACTGGGCCCGCAAGCTCGAGCAGGCCGGCTGCCACGTGGTCTACGGGTTCGTCGACATGAAGACGCACTGCAAGTGCGTGCTGATCGTCCGGGAGGAGCAGGACGGCACCCTGCGCAGGTACTGCCACATCGGCACCGGCAACTACCACCCGAAGACCGCCCGGTCCTATGAGGACTACGGGCTGCTCACCGCCGACCCGGGGGTCGGCGAGGACGTCACCGACCTGTTCAACCACCTGACCGGCTACAGCCGCCGCAGCTCCTACCGGCGGCTGCTCGTGGCGCCTGAGGCCCTGCGCGCGGGCATGGTCGGCCGGATCGGCCGCCAGGCCGCCCGCGCCCGCGCGGGCAAGCCGTCACGGATCGCCATCAAGTGCAACGCGCTCGTGGACGAGGTGGTCATCGACGCGCTGTATCGCGCCTCACAAGCCGGCGTCCCGATCGACATCTGGGTGCGCGGTATCTGCGCGCTGCGGCCCGGGGTTGGTGGCCTGAGCGAGACCGTACGAGTCCGCAGCGTCCTTGGCCGGTTCCTCGAGCACTCCAGGATCTACGCCTTCGGCACCGGCGACCCCGACCCGGACGAGCCGGCCGACGCCCGCATCAGCGCGAATGAGGTCTGGCTCGGCAGCGCGGATATGATGCACCGGAACCTGGACCGGCGAGTGGAAGTGCTGGTCAGGGTGGGCGACCCCGCCCACGCCAGGAGGCTGCGTGGCCTGATCGACCGAGGGATGGCGCAGACCACCGCGTCCTGGTGGCTATCCACCGACGGTGACTGGGTGCGGCATTCCCGCGACGAGGACGGCAAGCCGCTGTTCGACGTTCAGGAAAGCCTGATCTCCAAGCGCCGGGTTCGCGGTACGGTCCGGGGAGACGACCCCGCGTACCCGGCCGGGGCCGGCAGCTGAGTTTTACTGGAGTTATTGGATGCTGATACGGGCGGCAGGCGCCGTTGTCTGGCGGCCTGGCCCGGACGGTGACCAGGTCCTGCTGGTGCACCGCAGGAAGTATGACGACTGGTCGCTGCCCAAGGGCAAGCAGGAGCCCGACGAGCCGCTGGCGCTCACCGCGGTCCGCGAGGTGCTTGAGGAGTCCGGCGCTCGTGTCACCCTGGGCCGTCATCTGGCCCCGGTGCGCTACAAGGTCAGCGGCAACCCCAAGCAGGTCGACTACTGGGTGGCCTCGCTGGCCAGCCTGGACCCCGCCGCCGTGCCCAACCATGAGGTCGACGAGATCGCCTGGGTGCCGGTGCCGGAGGCGCTCGGGCGCGTCTCCTACAAGCAGGACGTGGCCGTGCTGCTCGACTTCGCCAGCGGCACCACGGAGAGCACCCCGCTGATCTTGCTGCGGCACGCCCGGGCCCTGGCCCGCTCGGAGTGGAAGCGCGACGACGCCGAGCGGCCGCTCGACAAGGCGGGCACCGCCGACGCCGCCCTGCTGGCCAGCCTGCTGGCCTGCTTCGCCCCCTCGGCGAGCGTCGCGTCCTCCGACACCACCCGCTGCCTGGACACGGTCGGCCCCTACGTGGAGCTCACCGGCTCGCCGCTGCGACCGTCCGGCTTCCTGCGGGCCTCGCAGGGGGCGGACAGTTCCCCGGCCGCGGCCCTGGTCTTCGGGCTGATCGCCGCGCGTGAGCCGGCCATCGTCTGCGCGCACAGGGAGAACCTCCCCGCCCTGCTGACGTCGGCCCTGGAGTTCCTCGGCGGGCCGGCGGCCCAGGACAAGGCGGCCAAGCCCCTGCCCAAGGGCGCCTTCCTCGTCCTGCACACCACCAACGGCACCCTGGCGGGAATCGACCGCTACGAGTTGCCTGACTGAGCCCCGTTCAGCGGCCGGCCCGGTGCCCGCGGCGCCTGCGCAGCTGGTAGCCGGCCCAGGCCAGGACCACGACGACCGCCGTGATGGCGACGTACAGCGCGTACCTGGTCAGGTCGGCGTAGATCGTGGCGATATGGTCGCCGGCCAGGTAGCCCAGGCTCACCCAGGCTCCGACCCAGGCGGCGGCGCCGACCGCGCTGGAGATGAGGAAGGCGACCGGGCTCATCCGGGCCGTACCCGCGATGATCCCCGACAGCTCCCGCAGCCCCACGATGAACCGGGCGACGACGATGATGAACACTCCATAGCGGTCGACCGCCTGCTCGGTGCGGTCGAGGTGATGCTCCCTGATCAGCACGTACTTGCCGAACCTGAGCACCAGCGCCCGCCCCCCGAGGCGGCCGATGAGGTAGCCGATGGCTGAGCCGGCGAAGCTGGCGACGGCCGAGGTCACCCCGACCGCCACGATGTTGAGCTCGCCCGAGCCCGCGTCGATGGCACCCGCGATCATCGCCAGCTCGCCCGGGATGACCGGCAGGCCGATGTTCTCAAGCAGCAGGAGCAGGCCGATCGCCCAGATACCGAAGTGATCCAGGGGACCCTGCACCGCGGCGAGGAAGCCGGGCAGCGGGTGGTGGGCAGCGGAGGCAAGCGCTGTCGCGCTGGCCCAGGTGGCCGCGCGAGTCAGGCTGCGCGTCACCGGTTAGGTGTCCCACGCGGCCGCGTCCGTGCCCGGTGTGGCCGTGTTCTGCGTGCCTGTGCCGGGCGTGCCTGTGTTCCGCGCGCCTATGCCCGATGTGGCCGTGCCGGGCGGGCCTGTGCCGGGCGTGCCTGTGTTCCGCGCGCCTATGCCCGATGTGGCCGTGCCGGGCGGGCCTGTGCCGGGCGTGGCCGTGCCGGGCTCGCGGGGCAGGTCCCGCCAGGCCGCCGCGATGGGCGCCGCGAGCAGCCCCGCCTGCCACTGGCGGGCGCCGTAGCCCGTCAGCGCGGCGGCGATGGTCGCCGCGGCCCCGGCGGACCCGCCCTCCGCCCCGGCCGGCGGCTCCCAGCTGAGCCGGCGCACGAAGTCAGGAGAGACGAGGTTCTCCGCGGGCACGCTGTGCTCGGCCGACAGCGTCGCGACCGCCTCACGGGCGCCGGTCAGGCGCGCCGCCGCCTCGGGGTAGCGCTCGCTCCAGCGGTGCGGGGGCGGCGGGCCGCCGCTCGCCCCGGCCCCGGTGACATCGGGCAGGTCCGCGTCGGCGAGGTCACGGGCACGCTGCACCGCCGCCAGCCAGGCCGCGCCGTTCCTGCGGGCCGTGCGGGCGGTGAACCCGCTGATCCGCTCCAGGTCGTGGCGGCTGTCGGGCAGCGTCTTCGCGGCCTCGATGATCGCGGTGTCGGCCAGCACGCGCCGGGGCGACAGGTCGGCCGCCTGGGCGATCTCGTCCCGTGCCGCCCACAGCTCGCGGATGACCGCCAGGCCGCGCCTGCTGCGGACCCGGTGGATACCCGAGGTGCGCCGCCAGGGGTGGGCCGGGGGCGGCGGGGGCGGGGTGGCGGCGATCGCGGCGAATTCCTGCCGGGCCCACTCGTCCTTGCCCTGCTCGCGCAGCTGGGCCGCCAGCGCGTCTCGCAGGTCGATGAGGATCTCCACGTCAAGCGCCGCGTACTTCAGCATCTCGGCGGAAAGCGGGCGAACCGACCAGTCGGCGGCCGAGTGCTCCTTGGCCAGGCGGAAGCCGAGGACTTCCTCGAGCATCGTGCCGAGGGCCACCCTCGGGTAGCCAAGCAGCCGTCCCGCGAGCTCGGTGTCGAAGAGCACCCGCGGCCGGTAGCCGATCTCGGCCAGGCAGGGCAGGTCCTGCGACGCCGCGTGCAGCACCGACTCGACGTCCGCCAGGGCCGCGTCAAGCCCGCTCAGGTCGGGGCACGCGATCGGGTCGATGAGCACGCTCCCGGCGCCGGCGCGCCGCAACTGCACCAGGTAAGCGCGCTGCCCGTAGCGGTAGCCCGAGGCGCGCTCCGCGTCCACCGCGACCGGCCCGCTGCCCGCCGCGAGCCGGGCGATCACCTCGGCCAGGCCGGCCGCGGTGCTGGTGACAGGGGGCAGGCCATCGCGCGGCTCGAGAAGGTCGATGACCGGCGCCTTCTCGCTGTCTGGCTCCAGGCCGTCTGGCTCCAGGCCCTCGGGCTCCTGCGGCCCCAGGTCCTGCGGCGGCCCGGGGTGCTCGCCCGCCATCACCGCCGCCGCCGCAGGGCCTTGGTGCCTGGAGGCTGGGCCGGAAGTCCCGCGGCCGAGGCCAGCAGGTCACACCAGGCGGCCACGTTGACGCCCAGGTCGGTGTCCTCCGGCGGGGACCAGGAGGCCCGCAGCTCGAACCCGGTGGCCAGCGGCTCGCCCGACTTCGCGCCGAACCCCTCGGTGATCACCCGGGTGACCGTGCCGCTCACCGCGGTGTACCCCGCCGCCCGCAGCTCAAGGGCATCGGTGAGCCAGCTCCAGCCGACCTCGCCGAGCAGCGGATCGGCCGCCATCTCCTCCTCGACGTCGGCGCGCACGTAGGCGACCAGCCGGAAGACGCCCGTCCAGCCCTCCTGGCCGTCGGGGTCGTAAAGCAGCACGAGTCGTCCCGACCCGGCATCCTCGCCATCCCGGTACGCGACCGCCCCAAGGGCGGTGGCGTACGGCGCCAGCCGCCGGGGTGCCGGGCAGTCCTCGAACGAGATGTCATCCCGCTCCTCGAGCACGATGCCCCGGCCAGCCTCGAATCCCTCAGCGGCCATGCGGAAGATGGCCGCGCTATCGAGTGCGGGCGTGTCTGCCAACCTCATGGCCTGAGAGTACGTCGTGTCTGCCTGCGAGTGGTTCGCGGCCACCCGCTAGGCTGCATGGACGGGCTGTCTGGCCGTCGGCGCGGTCGCCGTGGTGGCGCTGCCCGTGGTGGCGCTGCCCGTGGTCGCGCTGCCGGTAATCGCGGTGCCCATGATCAGCGCGGCGCCACAAGACGGGCAGGCCCACTCGGGGCAGTCGCCGCCGGCCGCGTCGGGGCACTCGCTCGCCGCGTGAATCTGCTCAAAAGACTCGTCACTACCGCATTCTGGGCAGTTTCCAAGCGGCCGGCTCATCTTCGCTCCCTCGGAGGCTCGCCATTGACTGCTCCAGATCCTGGCACGCATGACCGTGCAAAGGGGGGATCTCGGACGGCGTGTCGTGCTTTCCTGAGGGTGGCGGCGAGCCTCATGACGGCCCGGCGTCCGGCCGCTCGCCGCCCGCCTTCGCCCCGCCCGGTAGAATCCTCCGGTGACCGACCCTCAGAACTCTGTCTTCATCCGCGCCTGCCGCCGGGAGCCCGTCCCGCACACGCCGGTCTGGTTCATGCGGCAGGCGGGACGCTCGCTGCCCGAGTACCACAAGGTCCGGGCGGGCATCCCGATGCTTGAGTCCTGCACCCGGCCGGAGCTGGTCACCGAGATCACGCTGCAGCCGCTGCGCCGGTACGACGCGGACGCGGCCGTCTTGTTCAGCGACATCGTGGTGCCGTTGCGGGCGATCGGCGTGGGCGTGGACATCAAGCCGGGCGTCGGGCCGGTCGTGGAGCAGCCCGTCCGTGAGCTGGCCGACGTCCGCAAGCTGCGGCCGCTGACCCCCGATGACGTGCCGTACATCACCGAGGCGGTGCGGATGCTCGTGGCCGAGCTAGGGGACAAGCCGCTGATCGGCTTCGCCGGCGGCCCGTTCACGCTGGCGTCGTACCTCATCGAGGGCGGCCCGTCCAAGAACCACGACCGCACCAGGGCCATGATGTACGGCCAGCCCGAGCTATGGCACGCGCTGATGGATGCCCTGGCTGACATCGCGATCGCCTTCCTGCGGGTGCAGGTCGAGGCCGGCGTCTCGGCGATCCAGCTGTTCGACTCGTGGGCTGGCGTGCTCAGCCCGGACGACTACCGGCACGCCATCTTGCCCCACACCAGCCGGATCTTCTCCTCCCTCGCGGGCTACGGCGTGCCGCGCGTTCACTTCGGGGTCGGCACCGGCGAGTTGCTCGCGCTGCTCGGCGAGGCGGGCGCGGACGTGATCGGCGTGGACTGGCGGGTGCCGCTGGACGAGGCCGCCCGGCGGGTTCCCGCGGGCAAGGCCCTGCAGGGCAACCTGGACCCGGCTACCCTGCTGGCCGGGTGGGACGTCGTCGAGTCCCGTGCCCGCGACGTGCTGACCAGGGCCCGCGTCGCCGAGGGCCACGTGTTCAACCTCGGCCATGGCGTCCTGCCAGAGACCGACCCTTCCCTCCTGGCCCGCCTCACCGACCTGGTGCACGCCGAGACCGCCCCGGTCGCGTTCTGACCGGTGCCGACCTCAGATGGCGAGGTGGTTCTCTATCACGTCGGTGGCCACCTCGGTGAGCTTGCGGTTGTGATCGCGGGCGTAGCGGCGTAGCAGCGCGAAGGCGCTGTCCACATCTACCCCGAGGCGCTCCGCGAGGAAGCCCTTGGCCTGCTCGATCACGATCCGGCTCGTCAGGGCGGCCTGCAACTGCTCCACGACGACTTCCTGCCGGGCCAGGAGCCGCTGGTGGACGATCCCGATCGTGGCGGCGTCGGCGAGGGCCTGGCCCAGCGCGATCGTGTCGCCGTCCAGCGGCCCGCCCGCCCGGCTCAGCAGGTTCAGCGCACCGAGCCGTTCCTCGCGCAGCCGCATCGGCAGCGCCTGGACGGCGGTGAACCCCGCCGCCCGGGCCGCGGCAGAGAAGGCGGGCCAGCGGGGGTCGGAATCGGCGAGGTCGCCGCGCTGGACGGGCAGGCCCGTGCTGTAGGCGTCCATGCACGGCCCCTCGGAGCTCTCCACCTGGGCCAGCTCCACCAGGCGCGCCTCCTCGGTGGAGGCGGCGACGAGCGTCAGCGCGCCATGAGGGTCGGCGAGCAGGACGCCGCAGGCGGCCACGCCGAGCAGCTCGGTGCAGCGCGTGGCCAGTCGCTGGAGGAAGTCGATGATGTCGAAATCCGTGACCAGGGTGTCGGTCAGCTCGATGAACGCCTCGCGCACCTGCCTGTCGGGGGTTGCCATGGTCAATCCTCCTGCTTCTGCGAACTGCCCTGCTCGCCTGGACCGTCGGCGGCGGGCTCGCCGCCCGGGCCGGCGGACAGGCGCACCTTCCTGTCGACGACGTCGGCCGCCACATCGATGAGCCGCCGGCCCGCGGTGTAGGCGTACGCGCGCAGCGCGGCCAGCGCGTCGGTCATCGGCACACCAAGCTGTGCCGCCACCATGCCGGTTGCCTGGTGCACCTGCGCCCGCCGCGCCGAGACCGCGGTATCGAGCAGGTTGCCCAGGTCCGGGGCGATGCCGCCCTGCTCGTCCAGGGCCAGCACCAAGACGGCGTCGGAAAGCACCAGCGCGTCGGCCAGTTCCCGCGGCCGCAGCGACCCGGGCTGGGAGCGGTACACGCCCAGGACGCCGACCAGCGCGGCCCCGGCGCTGACGGGGAAGGCGAACATGGCCCGGACGCCGTGGTCGACCGCCGCCGGGGCGAACACCGGCCACCGGCTGTGCGCGCTCGGCCCCGCCAGGTCGGGCACGAGGACCGGGCTGTGCCGCGCCGTCGCCGCCACGCATGGCCCCTCACCCAGCGTGAACTGAAGCTCCTCGAGCTCCTCCGCCAGCGGGCCGCTGGCGAGCAGAGGCTCGCGGGGCGTCCCGCCCTGGGCCAGGGACAGCCCCGCTCCCGCGGCGGCGAGCAACTCGGCACAGGCCGACACGGCGTGCCTCAGTGACACGGGCGAGCCCTCGCGGCGGGCACTGGCACCGATCGCGGCCCATACGTGGCCACTGCCAGCCTGATCCACCCGAGATCCTCCAAATCGCGCCTCCATGACGGTTGCCTGAGCGGACCGCACCGAACCGGCTCCAACGTGCGCGAAGTGCGTGAGCCAGGTGACAGCGTAGGCTCAGCCGGGGCCTCGCGGTGGCCTGTTTCGACGCTGTCGTACGCCCGTTTTCCTGGTGCCCGTCGCGACGCCCGCGGTAAATGCGTAAGATGACAATGGAATTGAGCGAATAATTCCGGTAAATAGGGCATTTAGCCCCAATAACTACCTCTCACCCCTGCAACCCGCCCTTCTGGAGCCCCGGATGACCTCGCTGAGCATGTCGGTCAGGGAACGGCGTGCCCGCGCCTTGCCCTCAGGGGCGAGCGCCCAGTCCGTGACGGTAGCCGTCATCGGCGAGCTCGACATCGCCACCGTGCCCCGGTTCTCCGCGCGGATAGAGGAGCTCGTGCGGCGCGGGCACCTGCGGGAACTGGTGCTCGACCTCAGCGGCCTTGAGTTCATCGACGCCGGCGGGCTGCGGGCACTGACCGAGCTGCGGTCGCGGATCGAGCAGCAGGGCGCGATCCTCATCCTCGACGGCGTGCCCGCTCAGATGCGGCGGCTGATGCTGCTCATCGGGCCGGTGCGCCGCTTCCGCGTCCGCTAACACCCGTGCCCGGGCGGGAACGGACAATCCGGCCTGAGATAATGGTGACATGGCGTGGATTGAGCTCGACGGCGTCGTCAACGCGCGCGACCTTGGCGGACTGCCGGCCGACGGCGGCCGCGTCGCCCGCAACGTGCTGCTTCGCTCGGATAACCTGCAGGACCTGTCGCCGGCGGACGTCGCACGACTGGTGGACGACATAGGCCTCACCACCGTCATCGACCTGCGCAGTACCGTGGAGGTCGAGTCGGAAGGGCCGTCGCCGCTCGACCGGGTGGCGGGGGTAGAGCATGTGCACCTGTCCGTTCTGCCGGAAGTGGGCAAGAGGACGGACGTCGTGGCCGAGGCCCTGCTGCTCAAGCGGGAGCGGGACGCCTCGCGCTACCCGGACGACGTGATGTGCGGGCACTACCTGGGCTACCTGGAGGACCGGCCGGAGTCGGTGGCCAGCGCGGTGCGGGCGATCGCGGACGCGCGGGGAGCGGCGCTCGTGCACTGCGCGGCGGGCAAGGACCGCACCGGCGTGGTGATCGCCCTGGCGCTGTCGGCCGTCGGCGTCCCGCCGGAAGAGGTCATCGCCGACTACGCGGCGACCGACGAGAAGATCGAGGCCATCTTGCGCCGGCTGATGAGCTCGCAGACCTATGAGGAAGACCTGAAGAAGGGCACGATCGACCGGCACCGGCCGCGCGCCGAGACGATGAAGTCGTTCCTCGAGCAGGTCCAGGAGCGCTACGGCGGCGTACGGCAGTGGCTGGCCGATCACGGCTTCGGCCCCGATGACCTGCGGCGGCTGCAGGCCAAGCTCGTCGTGGAAGGCTGAGCAGTGCCGGCTACCAAGGCGTGCCTGGTCGACGTCTACGACACGATCCTGGACTCCGGCCTCAAGCGGCGCGCCGGGCAGCTCGCGGACCTGGCCGGCGCCCCCCGTGCGCAGTGGGCCCGGGCATGGTTGGGGCTCGCCCGCGAGCGAGACACCGGCGCCCTGACGATGGCCGGAGGATTCAGCCGCACGCTGACCGAGTGCGGGCGCGAGCCCGATCCTGTGCTCGTGGACAAGCTCGTGGCGGCCGATGCCGAGCTCCTGCTCGCGGGCACGAGCGTGTATGACGACACGGCCCCGTTCTTCGAGGCGGCCCGGGGCCAGGGGATCGCGGTCGTCCTGGTCAGCAACTGCGGCTACAGCACCCGCTCGATGCTCGAGGCCAAGGGAATCCTCGGCCTGGTGGACGGGGCGGTCTTGTCGTGCGAGGTCGGAACGGCCAAGCCCGACCAGGAGATCTACCAGATCGCGCTGCGCTCGCTCGGCGTGCTCGCGGCCGACGCTGTCTTCCTTGATGACCAGCCGGGCTACTGCGCCGGGGCCGCGGCGGTCGGCGTCCGCCCCATCCAGGTCGTCCGGCCCAGCGTCGGCACCGTCAAGGCCGACCCCCGCTATACCCCGGTGGCGTCCCTGGCCGAGGTCCTGCCGCTGTTGTAGCCCCCGTCGCGCTGGCCCGTTCAGCCGCCTCGTGGCTCGGCCGGTTCACTCGGGCGCAACGCCCATCGTCTCGACCGGTGGGGAGGCTGTGGGAGGCTTGAGGCTATGACGACGAGTGGTAGTAGTACCCCGCACGTGGTGATTGTCGGCGGGGGCATCGCCGGACTGGCGGCGGCGTTCTTCCTGCGCGACGAGCCGGTCCGGGTGACGGTCCTCGAGGGGGCGCAGCGACTGGGCGGGAAGCTGTCGGCGTCCGAGGTGGCGGGGGTGCCGATGGACGAGGGTGCGGAGGCGCTGCTCGCCCGGCGACCAGAGGGCACCGAGCTGATAACAGCAACAGGCGCGGGTGCGGACCTGGTGCCCGCGGGGACCACCTCGTCGGCGATCTGGAGCCGGGGAGCCATGCGGGCACTGCCGCGCCGGCAGTTCATGGGCGTGCCGACCAACATCGGCGAGCTCGCCGCGACCGGGATCCTGTCGGCCGACGGCATCACCCGCGCCCGGCAGGAAGCCACCGTCGAGCGCGACGGGGACATTCCCGTCGCCCAGTACATCGGCCGCGCGCTCGGGACCGAGGTCGTCGACCGGCTGGTCGACCCGCTGCTCGGCGGCGTGTATGCCGGGCGCAGCGAGGACCTGTCGTTCGAGGCGACGCTCGCCCCGCTGGCGGCCGCGGCCCGCAAGCACCCGGTGCTGACTCAGGCCGCCGCGACGCTGATGCCGCCTCGTCCCGCCGATCCCTCGGCCAGGCCCGCGCCGGTGTTCGTCACGCTGACCTCGGGCCTGGGAGCGCTGCCCGCGATGGTCGCTAAGGCATCCGGAGCGGAGGTGCGCACCAGCGCCATGGTCCGCGACCTCGGCCGGACGCCTGACGGGTGGCGGCTCACGATCGGCTCGGCCGCCGACCCGGAGTACCTTAACGCGGACGCGGTCATCCTCGCCTGCCCCGCCGCCCCGGCGGCGCGGCTCCTGGCGGCGAGCACGCCGGCCGCGTCGGCCGCGCTGGGCGAGATCCCGTACGCGAGCATGGCGATCATCGCGCTGGCCTACCGGGCGGCGGACTGGCCCGCCACCGACCGCAGTGGCTACCTGGTCCCCGCGGTCGACGGGAAGGCGGTCAAGGCGGCCACGTTCTCCACCATCAAGTGGCCCCACCTGGCCAGGGCGGCCCAAGACGCCGGGCGCGGCGTTGCGGTGGTCCGCTGCTCCATCGGCCGGATGGGCGAGGTCGCACTCCTGCAAAGGGACGACAAGGACCTGGTTAGCCTGGCCGCCGCCGAGCTCGCGGAGGCGACCGGGGTCACCGGCGCCCCGGTGGAGTGGCGTGTCACCCGCTGGGGCGGTGGCCTGCCCCAGTACAACGTCGGGCACCTGGACCGGGTAGCCCGGGTCAGGGCCGCCGTCGCGGGCCAGCCTGGGCTGGCGGTCGCGGGCGCGGCCTACGACGGCGTCGGCATCCCCGCCTGCATCGCGACCGCGCGACAGGCCGTCGGCCAGGTAGTGACCCAGCTGCGCGATCGGGGCGCGTCGCAAACGCAGGGCTGAGTGGATTTCACTACCGCTGAATCGGTCCTCCCCCCGCATGGGACGGAAATCAGGCAACCGCCTCCCGGCAGCTTAGAAAGCCCTTTACAAACCAGCAGTGCCATGTGACGCTTGCGACGTCGAACACCGGGATCGCGCAAGGTTGCACACCGGGCCACGGAGACGGACGCCATTCGTGGTGGCACGGATGAGGCTTGGGAACTGGCGGGCCGTGCGGGACAGCCCGCCAGGTCACGCATGCCTCGGCAAGGGCAGTCAGGCGTGCCTCGGCAAGGGGAAACCATCCAGGGCCGCCCAGCCCCATGGTCACGGGACGGCGGCGGGAAGAGGCAGGACATGAGAAAAAGGCTAACCGTCGTTGGCGGGATCGTCTTCGCCCTCGCACTTGGCGCGCCGGCCGCGGCGCAGGCAGCGGCGAGCACGAACGGAACAGAGCACGCCAAGGCGGCCGCGGTACCGGATGCAGTCGTCGGCTGCGGCACACTCTATGACTACGGGAACCAGAAGTACGCGGCCATTGACGGTAACAACTACCTCCTGTACCTTGAGCCGCTGTCGTCGCTCGGGGCAGCCCCGTCGTTCTGCAATGTTTCGAACCCTTACATAAATGGCGGGTTTGAGATACAGGACCCGAACCAGGCCGGGTTCTGCATAGGGGCCTACTACGACCAGTCCGATATCACATGGGAAGCGAAAGATATATCATGCGACCCCGAGGACTCGCATGACATCTGGACGGCGTACAACACCGGTCAGACATATCACAGCAATACCATATGGGAGCTCCAGAATTACTTTATGAGTGGTGGGGCGAATACTCCGGACGGCGTCTGCCTGTACGACGACCTGCAGGAACCCGCTGTCTTCGATGACTGCAGCAAGACCTCCGACCATTTCATGTGGTTCATCTGGAGCGGAGCCGGCCTGTGAGAAGGCATCGTTAACGCGGGATGGGAACAGCCCCGCTGGGCCGGGGAGTGGCCCAGCGGGCTGGGGATGTGCGGCCAGCGGGCGATCAGCTGTAGCTGACCACGTCGCTCGGGCCGCCGTTGCTTGAGCTGACCGCGGCGCCGGTGCCGTTGATCACGGACTCGATGCCGCCTGAGCCGTTGAGGAACACGGTGAGGAGGTCGTTGAACTGGACGCCCGATGCCTGCGGCGCCTGGATGCCCATGGCGCTCTCGATGGCCACGCCCTGGTCGAAGTAGGAGTAGATGCCCATCCCGTATCCCTTGAACGTGGTAACGCTTGAGGGAATGTAGAACGCGGGGTAGCCGTCCTGGGTGGCGCTGGACATCCAGGACGACTGGCTGGGCACCTCGTACGGGTTCTCGTTCTGGAAGAACAGGTCGGTCCCGCCCTGCCCGTTCCAGATCGTCTCGTACTGCTGGAAGTGCTCCACCGCCAGGCCGGTGGCCTCGACGTTGCTGCCGTTGACCACCAGGCCGGTCGCGGACTGGTCGCCGGTCCAGCCGCCCGCGCCCGCGCCGTGGTCCGCGCGCCAGACCCAGGTGTCGTCGATGATGGAGTTGTTGCTGTTGTCGACGAACGCGGTCGCCACCGTCCCCGCCTCGGCCCCGCCGACGCGGAAGAACACGTCATCGATGCTCACCGGGTTGGCGGCGTTGTTCGCGGTCGAGCCCTGGACGCCCACCTGCAGCAGGGACGAGGACTGGGTGGGGCCGGCGTCGAAGATGAGGCCGGAGATGTTGACTCCGGGCACGTCGGCCACGCTCATCGTGATGTTGCCGCCGGTCGGGATCAAGGTGGCGAACCCGAGGCCGATGACCTTGGTGTTGGGGTTGGTCACGGTGATGGTGCTGGCGTAGCTGTACACGCCCGGCGTGAACAGCAGGTCGTCGCCGGCCGCCAGCGCGGCGTTGACCTGCGCCACCGTGCTCGAGGAGTTGACCACGTAGAAGTCGGTCAGCGGCAGCGAGGAGCCGGCCTCGCTACCGCTGGTCCAGTTGGGGCCGCTTGAGTTGGCCTGCGGCGACGGCACGAACACCTCGTAGGCACCGGAGGAGTTCGTGTACAGGAACGGCTCCTCCTCGCTCACCGGGGTGGTGGACAAGGTGGTGTAGGAGCTGGGCCCGCCGCTGTCGCCGGAGTTGGCGGCGAAGCTCTGCGCGGGCGCGCCGGGGTCGCCGGAGAACACCTGGTTCCAGACCGAGTTGCTCCAGCTCCCGATCTCGGTGTTACGGGTGTAGTACTGCTGCTGCGATCCGTTGGTGACGGTGCCGTTGAGGTCGGAGTTGGCGATGAAGCCGCCGCTGGCATAGTCGGGCGACCCGTCGCAGTAGTCCATCAGCGTGACGTTGCCGTTGATGATGACGTCGCGCATCGGGGAGGCCTGAGAGGCGGCCCAGACGTCCTCGTTGGCGAAGCAGCCGGTCATGCCGGTGACATTGATCGTCAGGTTGGTGACCGACCGCCAGAAGTTGTCGGTCGCGTTGCAGTTGGTCTGGACGCCACCGGGGCACTGGTTGTAGGTATTGATCGCCCCGTTGATGACGACCGCGCCCGGGGTCGTGCCGAGTCCAGCGATCGCCTCGTAGTAGCCGACGGTGAACACCAGCGGGTTGGACGCGGAGCCGTAGGTGCCCGGCTCGAAGAAGACCTGGTATCGCTGGGTGCCGAACTGGTTAGAGACCTGTGCGTTGGAGATCGTGTTCAGGGTGGACAAGATCGTGGAAACCGACTCGCCCGGGGTGAACACGGTCACGTTCGAGCCGAGGCTGCCGCCGGTGGCGGGGGCCGACGCGGTTGGCGGGGTCACCGGGGTGTTGTCCACGGTGAAGCTCGTCATCGACCACCAGTCGGTCGCCGAGGAGGCGGTGAGCAGGATCCGGATGTACTGGGCGGTCTGCGGGGAGAACGTCGCGGTCTCGGACTGCGTGCTGCCGGTGCCGAAGTAGACCGGGGTGAAGCTGGTCCCGTCGTTGGAGACCTCGACGTCATACCCGTCGGCGTAGTCGCCGGTGTTGCCGCCCGCGTTCAGGACGACCTGGTTGAAGGTCTGCTTCGACCCCATGTTGACCTGCCACCACATGCCGGGGGCCTCGTAGGCGTCGGAGCTGAACCGGCCGCCGCTGCCGTTGATCGCGTTCTGCGGCGCGTCGCCGGCCGAGGAGCTGGTGCTGGAGGTCGCCGTCCAGCCGGTCTCGCTCAGCTGGCCGCTGGTGCCGCCGCCTGAGCCGCCGCCTGAGCCGCCGCCGCTCGACCCGGACGAGTAGACGGTGAAGTTGACCATCGACCACCAGTAGGGGCTGACTGCGGCGGTCAGCACCACCCGGATGTACTGCGCGGTCGTCGCGGTGAACGTGACGGTCTCGGGTGAGGAGGTGCCGCTGCCCGTGGACACGCTCGTCCAGGTGGAGCCGTCGCTGGAGACCTCGACGTTGTAGCCGCGGGCGTAGTCGGTGGTGTAGCCGCCCGAGTCCATCTCAACCTGGTTGAAGGTCTGGGCCGACCCCATGTTGACCTGCCAGTACATGCCCACGGCCTGGGCGGCGTCCGAGCTGAACCGGGCGCCGGTGTCGCCGCTGATCGCGTTCTGCGGTGCGTCACCCGAGGAGGAGCTGGTGTTGGAGGACGCTACCCAGCCGGTCTCGGCGAGCGCTGTTTCCGAGGCCGAGGCGGCCTTCACGAGGAACGGGGCGGTGATGAGGAGGCCCGCGACGGTGATCGCGGTGACGAGGACCCGCACGGCACGCCGCGCGACCCTGGGCGGTGAGGCATGGATGGGCAGCACTACACGCTCCTAGAGTTAATCCAAGGCTTGAATTAACTTGAATGTGAACGTGGGCAGCCCTCCTGACAAGCCTGTGAACCCGTAAAAAACTGTTAACGCGGCCGTCATGCCCCCGGCTGCGGTGGGCCCGGCCGGCCCGGATCACGCGGGCATGAACACGCGGCGTGAGGGCCGGCGGTGCACACGCCACGGAAAGTTGCGGTCACGGGGAGTCTTGCGCGGATCGTGTTACGGGGCGATGATCCGGGTTAATTCAAGGCTTAGACAAAGTCTAGGAGGAAGTCCCATGACCTTTGCGACGTGGCCGAGACGGGCGGCCAGTCACCCACCAGCCAGCCACCCCCCGGCCAGTGCCCCGTCCGCCAGTGCCTCGTCCGCCAGTGCCCCGTCCGCCAGTGCCTCACCGGCCAGTGCCCCGTCTACCAGTGCCCGGCCAGCCCGTGGGCTTCCTGCACGAGGCCGGGTGCGCACCGCCCTGGCCGCGGTCCTTCTGCTGGCCGGCTCGCTGACGGCCATCGTGGCCGGGACGCTGGTGGTGGCGCCTGCGGCCCTGGCCGGCACCGCGCCGCCCCCGCCGTCAGGCTGGTCAACGGTGTTCGCCGACAACTTCGCTGGCGCGGCCGGGTCGGCGCCATCGCAATCGAACTGGTTCTATGACATCGGCACCGGCTACGGCACCGGCGAGGTGGAGAACACCACCAACTCCACCAGCAACGTCTACCTCGACGGCAACGGCGACCTGAACATCAAGGCGATCGACAACGGCGGAACCTGGACCTCCGGCCGGATCGAGAGCACCCGCGATGACTTCGAGGCACCGCCCGGCGGTGAGCTGGAGATGACCGCGTCGATCGAGCAGCCGAACCCGTCCAATGGCATCGGCTACTGGCCGGCGTTCTGGGCACTCGGCTCGCCGATGCGGGCCGGCGGCGGCTGGCCCCAGTCCGGCGAGATCGACATGATGGAGGACGTCAACGGCTCGAACGAGGCATCCCAGACCCTGCACGACTCGGCGGGCAGCAGTGGCCACGCGCTCATCGGCTGCCCGAACACGGCGTCGACCTGCCAGACCGGGTATCACACCTACTCGGTGATCCTGAACCGGACCAACACCAGCGCCGAGACCCTTGAGTTCGTCATGGACGGCACGGTCGAGTCCACCATCACCGAGGCCTCGGTCGGCACCGCCGCCTGGCAGGCCGCCATCGACCACGGGTTCTTCATCATCTTCGACCTGGCCATGGGCGGGAACTACCCCGACCCGCTGTGCAACTGCACCGCCCCCACCAGCGCGACGACGTCCGGCGGGACGATGAGCGTGCAGTACGTGGCCGTTTACGAGGAGGGCGGCAACTCCACCCCGACCGGTACCGCTACCGCGACCGGGCAGGTCACCGGCGACGGCGGGCTGTGCCTGGCCAACAAGGGCGCCCTCGATGTCTCGAGCAACCCGATCATCGCCTCCAGTTGCGACGGTGACGCTGGCCAGCAGTGGTCGCCGTACACCGACAGCACCGTGCGGACGCAGGGCGGATGCCTGGACGTGGTGTCCGCGGGGACAACTCCGGGCACCGATATCGACTGGTATCCCTGTAACGGAACCAACGCCCAGGACTGGACCCACGAGTCCAACGGTGAGCTGGAGAACCCGAACTCGGGACTATGCCTCACCGACCCTGGGGGCAACCCGAGCGGGCAGCTCGAGCTCGAGACCTGTACCGACTCGGCGGCGCAGGTATGGAACCTGCCGACCGGCGGCGGCACGGCACCTAACACCGTCACGGTCGCCAATCCGGGCAGCCAGACCTCGACCGTGGGCACGGCGGCCAGCGTGCAGGTCAGCGCGAGCGACTCGGCCTCCGGCCAGACGCTCAGCTACAGCGCCACCGGCCTGCCGGCCGGGCTGTCGATCAGCCCCTCGACCGGCCTGATCTCGGGAACCCCGACGGCCACGGGCACCTCCAGCGTCACGGTGACCGCCAAGGACGGCACGGGAGCGAGCGGATCGGCCTCCTTCAGCTGGACGGTGAACGCCAGCGGAGGCGGCGGCGGGACCTGCGGAACGACCGACCTGGCGCTGAACGCTCCGACCACGGCATCGTCGGAGCAGAGCGCCAGCTTCCCGCCCCAGGACGCGACCGACGGCAACACCGGCACCCGCTGGTCGAGCGCGTTCTCCGACCCGCAATGGCTGGAAGTCGACCTGGGCTCGACGCGCAGCATCTGCGGGGTCAGCCTCAACTGGGAGACCGCCTACGCGACGGCGTTCCAGATACAGGTGTCCAACGACAACTCGACCTGGACGACGATCTACTCCACTACCGCAGGAACGGGAGGCATCCAGAGCCTCACCCTGTCCGGCTCGGGACGCTACATCCGCATGTACGGCACCGCGCGGGACACCCAGTACGGGTACTCACTGTGGGAATTCGACGTCTACGGCCTCAGCAGCAGCGGCCCCACCGCCACCGTCACCGCCTCGACCTACGCGGCGTCAAGCAGCGGCCCCATGACTGAGGCGACATCGGACACCGGCGGCGGTGATGACGTCGGCTGGATCGGCAACGGCAGCTGGCTGGAGTACACCGGCGTTAACTTCCCTAGCGGCCTGACCGGCCAGGTGGAGGCCCGGTACGCCTCAGCGCTGTCCGGCACGGCACTGGGCACGATCTCGTTCCGCATCGGCTCGGTCACCGCTACTCCGTTCGCGACCATCTCGGTCAGCGGCACCGGCGGCTGGCAGACCTGGGTCACCAGCGCCCCGGTGGCCGCCTCGCCGGTTCCTTCCGGGTCGCAGACGGTGTATGTAACTTTCACTACTAGCAGCGGCACCAACTTCGTCAACGTGAACTGGTTCCAGTTCAGCTGACCCAAGCCCGTCGCGTGCCGCCGGACAGCCGTGTCCGGGCGGC